>Ga0265294_10003304_pt1 | contig 20708 bp, 16 predicted proteins | sample MunlanPumphouse3_FD_192504 | JGI IMG/M metagenome (GOLD analysis project Ga0265294, IMG submission 192504) | Groundwater microbial communities from a municipal landfill in Southern Ontario, Canada - Pumphouse #3 | ecosystem: Environmental > Aquatic > Deep subsurface > Groundwater | place...
TGATAACTGAAAACTGATAACTGAAAACTGAAAACTGACAACTGAAAACTGAAAACTGATAACTGAAAACTGAAAACTATTTATACTATCCTAATTTTAGAAGAACCATAATTATTCAAGAAAAACATATGCCCATGAAGCCATTAAAAGTACTTACCGTTGTCGGCACACGTCCGGAGATCATACGTTTAGCCTGTGTATTGCGTCAGTTAGACGACTGCGAGGCCATCGAACATGTCTTGGTACATACGGGTCAGAATTATGATTATGAGTTAAACGAAATTTTCTTTCGGGATTTGGGTTTACGTTCGCCCGATTACTACTTGGATGCTGCCGGCAGCAATGCCACGACCACGGCCGGAGCCATCCTCACGGCCATAGACCCTGTCTTGGAAAAAGAAAAACCCGAAGCCTTTTTGGTCTTAGGCGATACCAACTCCTGCCTCTGTGCCATCGCCGCCAAAAAACGACACATCCCCATCTTCCACATGGAAGCCGGAAACCGTTGCTTCGACCAACGCGTACCCGAAGAGTCGAACCGTAAAATCGTCGACCATATCAGCGATATCAATTTGACATATAGTGATATCGCTCGCGAATACCTCTTGCGCGAAGGACTGGCACCCGATCGCATCATCAAAACCGGGAGTCCGATGTTTGAAGTCTTACATCATTATATGCCCCAAATAGAAGCCTCGAACGTCTTGTCGGATTTGGGATTGGAAAAACAGCACTATTTCCTCATCTCCACCCACCGGGAAGAGAACATCAACAGCGAAAGTCTCTTTATGCAATGGACCACAGTCTTGAATCGTTTGGCCGAGGAATATGGCTTTCCGGTCATCGTCAGTTGTCATCCCCGTACCCGTAAACAGATAGAAACCAAAAACATCCACTTCCATTCGTTGGTGCAGCTGATGAAACCGTTGGGATTTATCGACTACAATCATTTGCAGATGCATGCCTATGCCGTTCTATCCGACAGCGGCACCATCAGCGAGGAGTCGTCGATTTTAAATTTCCGTGCCCTGAACATACGTCAGGCCCACGAACGGCCCGAAGCCATGGAAGAAGCCTCCGTGATGATGACCGGAATGCATCCGGAACGCATCGCACAAGCAATGAACGTGTTAAAACGTCAGGACGTCCAACACCGCAATTTTCGCCTCGTCGCCGACTACAGCATGCCCAATGTCAGCGAGAAAGTACTACGCATCATCCTCTCGTATACCGATTATGTGAAGAGAGTGGTGTGGGGAGAATGAAAAAGTCGCAAGACAACGCACTGAAAAAAGCTATCAGCTCTCAGCTGTCAGCTATCAGTAGGTTTCTGCGATGAATCAAGAAAGTTTTCAGTTATCAGTTTTCAGTTGTCAGTATTTTTTTCGTGCCGAAAAAAAATTCATAATTCACCATTCATAATTCATCATTTGTCGTTTGTCTTGCGACTTTCTTTTCACTTTTCACTTTTTATGTATTTTTCCTCTATAAATTTTGAAATATATTTTTATTCGTCTGTGTGTAATTAGATAATTTTATGTATATTTGCAAGTCTTTTGAGATATTAGCTCAGTTGGTTTAGAGCGCTTGCTTGACAGGCAAGAGGTCACAGGTTCAAATCCTGTATATCTCACAAAATAAACATTCTATGCTATTGTAGCATGGGATGTATCAGCCGCATAGGTTGCGGATAAATCGTAATAGAAAATAACACATTCCATGACATCCGACAAACAAGGTCCCAAGGGTTCAAGCGAACAAAATTATAATCTACGCGGTGTTTCGGCTTCGAAGGAAGAGGTGCACAAAGCCATATCCAACATCGATAAGGGTATTTTTCCCCATGCTTTTTGTAAGATTATTCCCGACTATTTGGGCAATGATTCTACGCAATGTTGCATTATGCATGCCGATGGGGCAGGTACCAAATCGGCTTTGGCTTATATGTATTGGAAAGCCACCGGCGATCTCTCTGTTTGGAAAGGCATTGCGCAAGATGCCATTGTGATGAATACCGATGATGTGATTTGTGTGGGGGCTACCGAGAATATGCTTCTTTCGTCGACTATAGGAAGGAATAAAAACCGGATTCCCGGCGAGGTAATAGCGGCTATTATTGAAGGGACGGAAGAATTTCTGGAGAAAATGCGTCAGCTCGGTATCGGCATATGGCTCACCGGCGGTGAAACGGCCGATGTGGGCGATTTGGTTCGTACCGTCATCGTCGATTCTACCTTGTGTTGCCGTATGAAACGTTCGGATGTAATCGACAATGCGCGTATCCAAGCCGGCGATGTGATAGTAGGCTTGGCCTCCTTTGGTCAGGCAAGCTACGAAAACGCCTACAACGGGGGTATGGGCAGCAACGGCCTGACATCGGCTCGACACGATGTGTTTTACAAAGAATTAAAAAACAAATTTCCCGAAAGCTACGACCATGCCATACCCGAAGACTTGGTATATGCCGGCAAATACGCATTGACCGATAAAACCGGCATAGAAGGAGTGGATATGGGCCGATTGGTTTTATCGCCTACCCGCACCTATGCACCTATTATCAAAGAAATACTAAGGTATTACCGCAGCGATATTCACGGCATGGTGCATTGTAGCGGCGGAGCACAAACCAAAGTCTTACATTTTATCGATAACTTGCATGTTATCAAAGATAATTTATTCCCGCCCCCCCCCTTATTTCGCATCATACAAGCCGAATCGAACACCCCTTGGCAGGAAATGTATAAGGTATTCAATATGGGGCATCGCATGGAAATCTATGTGACGCCATCCGTAGCTCAGGAGATCATGGCCATCTCACAATCCTTTCAGGTCGATGCTCGAATTATAGGACATTGCGAAGCTGCCGATACGAAAAAACTCACCATTCGCAGTGAAAAAGGTGAGTTTATGTATTAATATCCCAAAATGAACACATCTTATCCTCTTTATAAATAAGATTTCAGGCGTTTAATGCCCGATTTACGCAGCTTTTTCAGGGCTTTTTCCTTGATTTGACGGGCTCCCTCGCGGGTGATATTGAATTTTTCGCCTATTTCGTCCAAGGTATATTCATGGGATTTTCCTATGCCGAAGAACATACGGATGAGTTCCTTTTCTCTTTCGTCGAGTACTTCCATGGAACGATTGATTTCATTTTTCAAGGATTCTTGAATCAATATGGCATCGGTATGGGTAACTTCGTCGCTGATAAACGTATCGATAAAATTCGTATCGTCTTCGTTGCTGATGGGTGCGTCCATAGACAGGTGACGGGCGGATATTTTAATGACTTCGCCGATTTTGTTGATAGGTAAATCGATTACCTCGGCGATTTCTTCCACGGTAGGTTGGCGGTTATACATTTGTTCGAGTCGGGCTACTTCTTTTTTGATACGGTTTACGGCCCCCAGCTGATTGACCGGTAAGCGTACAATGCGTGATTGATCGGCTATGGCGTGTGAAATGGATTGACGTATCCACCACACAGCGTAGGATATGAATTTAAATCCTCTGGTTTCGTCGAAGCGTTTGGCCGCCTTGATCAAGCCTAAATTTCCTTCATTGATGAGGTCTTGTAAACCTAAACCCTGATTTTGATATTGTTTAGCTACCGATACGACAAATCGCAGATTGGCTTTTACCAATTTATCCAAAGCTTCTTTATTTCCCGCTTTGATTTGCTGTGCCAATTCGACTTCTTCGTCCGGGCTTATCATTTGTTCCTTACTGATATCCTGTAAATACTTTTCGAAGGAACTGTTATCTCTATTCGTAATCGAATGTGATATTTTTAATTGTCTCATTATAGTTTTATCTTTTTTTTATTACATCACAATGTTATAATAATACCTAAATCCGTTAAGGTAAAATCCTTCAATTAAAACATTGCCTTTTTTATCGCCAAGAATTTTTTCGATATCACGTTCTGTTGCCACAGGTTTTTTATCAATGGCTGTTATAATAAATCCTTCTGCTATACCGGCTTGTTTGAGTAAGCCATTGTGCAGTTTTGTGATTTGTAAGCCGTTATTTACTCTATACCTTGCACGAATTTGATCATCGATAGGTTTAAATTCCGCGCCTAATGCTTCGGTAGCAATGGCATCATCGGCGGTAATAATATCGGTATTTCCTTTTTTATTTTTAAGTGTTACTTTGATTTCTTTTTCTTTATTGTTTTGTAATAATCTGCAGGTGATCTTATCGCCTGGGCGATGCTGTTCGAGTATTTCTTTGAGTTCTGACAAGGAGTTGATTTCTTTGTCTTCGATAGCCAACAACACATCGCCGGTTTGTACGTGTTGGTCGGAAAAGCTGCCGTTGGGTTCTATCCATAAGACTTGTACGCCTTTTACTCTCTTTAGGTTCAGCTCTTTTGCCTTTTCATAGTCGATTTCACCAAAGCTAGCCCCTATGTTGACTCTTTGTACTCTACCGTATTTGCGTAAATCTTCCACGATTTTTTTAACCATATTTACCGGTATGGCAAAGGAATATCCGGCATAGGAACCGGTATTGGAAGCAATGGCTGCATTGATGCCTATCAATTCGCCCCTGGCATTGACCAAGGCTCCACCGCTGTTGCCGCTGTTTACCGCTGCATCGGTTTGTATGAATGATTCGATGGAAGTGTTTCCACCTAAGATATTTAAATTGCGGGTCTTGGCACTGATAATGCCCGCTGTAACGGTCGAATTGAGGTTATAGGGGTTCCCGACGGCTAAGACCCATTCGCCGATTTGGATTTGATCGGAGTTGCCGTAGGCAATGGCTTCTAAATCGGTCTCTTCAATTTTTAAGAGCGCCAAATCGCAGGAAGGATCTGAGCCTACCAAACTGGCCGGGTACTTCCGTTTATCATTCAAGGTAACCATGATTTTTTCGGCTCCTTCTACCACGTGATTATTGGTAACGATATAGCCGTCTTTACCCACAATCACTCCCGAGCCATAGGCCTGATAGAGTTGTTGTTTGGGTTGCATATTGAAAAAACTGAAGAATGGGTCTTGAAAAAAGTTATCCCACATGCTGTGTTTTTGTAGCATTTCAGCATTGATATGCACCACGGTATTGATGGTTTTATTTGCCGCATTGGTTAAATCTATATAAGCAGAAGGCATTAGAGCCCTTTGTGCTCCCGGCTCATTGGGTTGAGCACATCCACTGTATAAAAAAAAGAAATTACAGAATACAAAATAAAAAACTTTTTTTTTCAATCTATTCATTATAATTTACTTAAAAAAATAATTTAAAAGTTGTTTTCATATATTCAAGGTTTCGTATAACACAACAACCGATAGGATAAAATGTTTAATTTACACCTAAAAATTATAGTATAAAAAAGACATTCAATCTAATCGGGGAATGGCCTGTATCAAATGCTTGGTATATTCGCTTTGGGGATGTTCGTATACCTCATCGGCAAGATTCATTTCTTGTATTTTGCCGTTTTTCATGACAATGATACGGTCGGACATAAATTTAACGACCGAGAGGTCATGCGAAATAAAGATATAGGTGATGTTAAATTCTGCTTTCAACGCATTGAGCAGATTCAGTACTTGAGCTTGTACCGAGACATCTAAGGCCGAGACCGATTCGTCGCAGACGATGATTTTGGGTTGCAATGCCAAGGCGCGGGCAATGCAAATACGCTGTCTTTGGCCGCCGGAAAATTCGTGTGGATAGGCATAGAAATGTTTCTCTTCCAAATGGACCTTTCGTAATAAATCCATGACATAGCTTTTGCGTTCGCTATCGGAATGTAAGATGCCGTGCAATTTCATGGGCTCCATGATAGCCATTCCTACGGTATAGCGTGGGTTGAGCGATGAATAGGGGTCTTGAAAGATGATTTGCATGTCTTTACGCAAAGGACGCATCTGCGAAGGAGCCAGTTGTGCGATGTCTTTGCCCTGATAGATGATTTTTCCTTTATCGATGTCTGTCAAACGTAGTATACTTCTTCCCAAGGTGGTTTTTCCACATCCCGACTCACCGACCAAACCCAGGGTTTCGCCTTCATATAATTCGAAGTTAATCTGATCCAGGGCATGAAAGTAATGTCTTTTTTTTCCAAATTTTTTCGGTAAGGGGTAGGATTTATATAAATCATATATCTTAAGCAAAGCATCCTGCTGATACAATGTCTTGCTTTTGTCTTTCCATTCGGAGGCAACTATGATGCGTGGTTTGGGTTGTGGAGGATGATTTGCCTCCTGCGAAGCCATGAAACTGCTTACGGTAGGCAAGGTATCATAACGCATATGCAAGGGTACTCTGCAAGCCAGCAATCCTTGGGTATAGGGGTGTTGAGGGTTTTTAAATAAATTTGCTACGGGAGCTTCTTCCACTTTTTTGCCTTTATACATCACAATGGCTGTGTGAGCTATCGCAGCGACAACGCCCAAATCGTGGGTGATAAAAAGGATGCTTATGTTATATTTTGCTTGTAAATTGCGTAGGAGTTCGAGTATGGTTTTTTGTACGGTTACATCTAATGCCGTGGTAGGTTCGTCGGCAATCACGATGTCGGGATTACAACAGATGGCCATAGCTATCATCACTCTTTGTTTCTGTCCGCCCGAAATTTCATGCGGGTAAGCGTTGTATATTTTTTCCGGATCGGGAAGCAATACCTCTTCCAATAATTGCATGCTGCGTTGTTTGGCTTGCTGTTTAGACAAGTTGAGATGCAACTGCATGACTTCGCTGATTTGGGTTCCGCAACGCATGGAAGGATTGAGCGAGGTCATGGGTTCTTGAAATATCATGCCGATGCGTTTGCCCCTAAACGAACGTAAGGCAGTGTTCGACAGCTGTAATAAATCCGTAGCTTTTCCTTTATTCTCCTTAAAATAGATATGACCGCTATAGAGGGGTGTTTTCAGCAAACGCATAATACTTAATGCTGTAACCGATTTTCCGGATCCGGATTCGCCTACTATCCCTAAGGTCTTGCCTCGTTGCAACTGAAACGACAGATGGTCAACCACTCGATGATGTCCGTTTTCGGTCTTGAAATCGACACAAAAATCGTTAATTTCTAATATAGGTTCCGGCATAGTTGGCATAAACGTTATTCTTCTTCCTCTTCCGTAAGCTCTATCTTGAGTTCGGGTTTATAAAATGCAGGCATAAAAATATCTTCCTTGGATTTGGGACGATATTGATTTAGCCAAATAAAATCTCTTAAAAAAACATTGCTTTTATCTTTTTCGGGCGACATATCTCCTTTAACGGTTTTGTATAAGGTGATAAGTGATACTTCATTATCAGCGAAATCTATGCGCATCTGTTTCGATACCGATTGATTGATGCCTATTAAGGCTTTTTGCTCGTCCAACACATAATACAAGCATTCGGCATCGGCGTCGACAAAGACATAGTCTATGGCATTATTCAGGAAATAAACAAACATATTCCGGCCCTGTATCTGATTGAATTTATTTTCTTTGAAGACATCTTCACAAATAAAAGAATTACGTATCAAATGCATTTCATGGATTTCCCTGTTTCGTATAAACAAACGTACGGTATCGGCCAAGCATTGGTTCTTTTCAAACCATATCACGGGACTTCGAAACATGTTTATAATCGAATCCTTAGCCCAATACACCAATGAATCGCAAGAGCCTTGTAGGTCGTAGCGGTAGAAACGTACTTGATGATAGGCCAGTACTTCGCTAACGTTTTGGGCGCTATCGAAATTTGCCCATATCGTATCGGAATGCATAAACAAACTATCCTTTCCATCAATCAGTACTGCAATGGCACTGTCGGTGATGAAAGTAAAACCTTCCTGTCCGTAATATTCGGCATATTCACCTAATATCAATACATTTTCTACCGAATCGTATACGGATATATTTTTTTTGGCTATCCCTATATCATGGATTTTATCATACCATATGTATTCACCTTGCATGCATTGATCGGGTGTATTAATACGTACGTTTTTCTCAAATTGATAGATGTCTTGCTCGGTATCATACCAACCGTCTTCACAATAAATGCTGTTATCGTCGGAAAAGATATAGGTAGGACATAAAAAATAGGCAATTTTTGATTGTGTATTGTAGCGTAAGGTATCGGTTTCGACGGTATAATCCGGACTTACCAGCACTACATTTTCTTTAAAATACACATCCTTTGTTTCGGTATAATACCATCCCTGTTCGCTGTCGAGGGTATTGCTATCGTCGACGATGGTTCCGTGGGTATCGTAATAGGCATAGGCTTCGTTGCGCAAATACGTCAAACGGTCGGTATACAATACGCTGTATTCATCCGACAAAATGACATCTCTTTCAATAAAAACAATTTTGGTCTTCCCGTCATACATCAAGTATTTCCCATATAAATGAACGGTATCGTTGATGTGAATGATTAATTCTTCGCCAAAGGCTTCGATGACATTTGTCTTTTCGTTGTAAAAAGCTGTGTCGGCATAACAGATAGCTCCTTCATGGGTAAAGACGACATTTCCTGTCAGGATTTGGATATCCGGATTTACCGAAGCATCGTAACGTAATACATCTGCGCTGCAATTGATTTTTTTTGATTCCCCTTGTTCCTGACCGAAACCGAGTACAGCCATCGACAAGGTGAACAAAAGCATGAACAGCCTGGTTTTATGAAAAGTATTTACGCAACGATGATGGAGCATAGAAGATTATTCGTAATTAGTTAAACGTTGGCCGAAATGAAAAGTAAGAAATCCGGTGATAAGAAAATGCTGTTTCTCATGATACGCCATTTTTTGAATCGGGAAGAGATAGGCATCGAGTGCTATACCAATATCTAAAGCCGTAATTTGTGCATCGTCGGTACTGAAATCGAAAGTCAATCCTGTTTTTACATACAAACCCGGATGGATTTTTAGGTGCTTCAGCCCTTCTTTGAAAGGAGCTCTTCCATAAATATTGCTCAGATCGTGTTTGTCGGGATCGTATTTTTCGATATTCATAACGATAGTCTGTTCTTCTGGGATATAATGCATTATGTACAAATAGACCGGCACCGATATGCCTACGGAAGGACCTCCGTATAAGAAATAGCCTGTGGAAAGCCCGCCCCAATAAGGTTTGGTGTTCATCAGATAAGTAAAACCGTAGCCTAAGCGAATTTGGGTAAAGTTATTCAATTTGCCGTATACAAAACTTTTGTTATCGATGCCTTCGAGTGTAAAACTTGTTTTTCCTCTTTGTTCTTTGAGCAAACGATAATAAGTCCATTCGATATCTATGCCGGATTTTTTACGTATGCTGTGTTGTTTGCCTATGCGGGTTCCTATACCCAATCCATTGGTATGCAAAGTGCCGTAGATATCCCATTCTTTTTTTCTAACAGACAATATATCCACTTCTCCCGTGCCAATGTCTTGTGCACTGACGGAAATGATGCTTACACATAGTATAAGTATGCCTAAAAATGTTTTCATCATACTTTGTAACAAACAGCACGTCAAAATCTTTTACACTTTATCGGAAATGGCTGATTCTGTTTGTACATCGGAGTATGCCGGGCAACGTTGAAAAGTATTGCATGCAGACAAACATAAAACAAATGCTACAATAAGTATGGCTAGACTAATTATTTTTTTCATATGATTATAATGTTGTATGATTATTATTTAGACCACTTTCCATAAAGAATTATTATTTGCAAAAATATAAAAAATAACAAACAAGAAGGATAATAATTATGAAAATTTAATTATAATGTTTATCTTTGCAAAAAAATCAGTTTTAAAAAACGAAATAAATGCCTGAGATAAATCCGGATATTGAACAAAGTTGGAAAGAAAGATTGATGTCGGAATTTTCGTCGTCCTATTTTTCAGCTTTAAAGCAATTTTTGGTAGAAGAAAAACGTCAGTACACGATATTTCCCCCGGGGAAGTTGATTTTTAATGCATTTAATCTGACTCCTTTCGACCATGTGAAAGTAGTTTTATTGGGACAAGATCCTTATCATAATGTGGGGCAAGCTCATGGCCTATGTTTTTCGGTACCCGACGGCATACCTCATCCCAAATCTTTGATTAATATATTGAAAGAGTTGCACGATGATACGGGCGCCGGTATCCCGAAAAACGGCAATCTGACATACTGGGCAAAACAAGGGGTGTTGTTGCTCAATGCTACCTTAAGTGTAAGAGCACATCAAGCAGGCTCCCATCAAAACAAAGGATGGGAAAATTTTACCGATGCCGTGATTCGGTGTATCTCCGAAAATAAATCTCATGTCGTTTTTATGTTGTGGGGTAAGTATGCTCAAGCCAAAGAAACTTTAATCGACCAGAAAAAGCATTGTATTTTAAAAGCGGTTCATCCTTCTCCCTTATCTGCTTCCAGGGGGTTCTTTGGATGTAAGCATTTTTCCCAAGCCAATGCCTATTTGGTACAGGCCGGCATCGCTCCCATTGATTGGTCATTAACGTAATCAGATGAAAAAAAATCACTCTCATGGCGAAAAGTAATCCCTTTGGTATTTTTAATCCGCAAGTATTTAAAGTCAAAAAAAATAAGTTAAATCTACATTACTATGCATTTCTCTTCATCCGTTCGGATTTCGATGATTTAAGTATGTTGACCAAGCTTTACCATCATACTCAATTTCTGCTGAAAAAATCGCCGCTTGATTTGGTGGTGGATATTGAAACTACAGATTTTTCTTTTACTGTTTATCGAGAAAATGACATCTTACCTGGACATCCGATGTTAATGATTAAAAATAAATCATTGGAAAATTCTATCATACAATGGATAGGATTCGATAAAGGGTCCTTATATACCATCCATAGAGCCAAAAGTAAATGTAAAATTCCTCAATTAAACATTCCATTGGAAGATACTACCGATCTCTTTATGGATGAAAATGAAAGCGATGAAAATCTAGAAATTGCAAACTGGGAAGCCAATAAGCGTATATTGAGGGAGCAATCTGTCGCCTTTGAAGGAAGGATAGATTATGTTATACCCTTGGATATTTCAACCTATGAATATTTTATGCCTTTTTTCTTAGCTTTAGCACAGTTTGTGGAAATCAACTATCAACTCGTTGAAGCTTCCGAATTTGAAAATTTTGAAGCCATACACTATATCTTGGAATCCTATGCAGACAGTTTACAAGCCGAAGAAAACAAACGCAAAAAAGAAAAATTTGACAAGTTGAAATAACACATAGTTCATTGATGCCGTGGGGTATTTACTTCCATGCAAATGTTTCGATTAAATGCAGCATATCTTTACGGATATATTCAATCACAGGTGCCACCGAATCGTTGTTGGGGCTGTGATTAAAGTAAAGGGAAGCACGAAAAAAATGTTTTTCATTATCGGTGAGCCAAAATTGATAAGGGCAGGCTACATCGGTGCCTAGTATATCATAACTGATTCCGTATACTTTGTTCAGCGAGTCGTAGACATGATATTCGATGATATCGTCGGCTTTTTGTATTTGGTTTGTAACAAAGGTTTTGGAATCGTTAATGAGTGTATCTACATTATTAATAACTTTTTTATAGCTAATAAACACTTGTGCGTTAAAGCTGGGGTATTCTATATTAATCCAATAAGGTTCTGGATGTGCAGCGGGTCTGATGCAAGCCAAGGTAGAAAATTCAAATTGATAGGGGAAGAGGGTGTCGAAGGAGCGGTATTGGTGTTGAGGTAATGCAATGCGATAATATCCCACCGGTTTAGGGGTATAGCTTTGTTTATCACAAGCTGCTGATAATGATAGTATGCATGCCATACAAACATAGATTCCTTTTTTTATACTTGGAATAAGTAAGCTAAGCCCTTTCTCTTTCATATTAACATTCGGCATTTTGCGGAGTTCGGGGGAATGGGATGACGTCGCGAATGTTATTCATGCCGGTAATAAACAGCATTAAACGTTCGAATCCTAAGCCAAAACCGCTATGCGGGGCTGTTCCAAACCGACGGGTATCTAAATAATAACGTAGGATCTCTTTGTCCATGTGGCGTTCTTCGATAAAAGACTCTAATTTTTGCAAATCGGATTCACGTTCCGAACCTCCGATGATTTCGCCGATTTTGGGGAATAAGATATCCATACCGCGTACGGTTTTTCCGTCTTCGTTTTGTTTCATATAAAAAGCTTTGATGGTTTTGGGATAATCGGTAATGATAACCGGTTTCATGAAATGTTTTTCGACCAAATAGCGTTCGTGTTCCGATTGCAAATCTACTCCCCATGAAACGGGAAATTCAAATTTTTGCTTGGATTGGATTAGTACATCAATGGCTTCGGTATAGGTTATGCGGACAAAACTATCTGTTAAGACGGATTCCAGGCGTTGTATTAATGCTTTATCGAACATATCGTTGAGGAATTGCAGATCGTCTCTATTGTATGTTAAGGCATAGCGAACTAAGTATTTAATAAAATCTTCCGCTAAATCCATATTATCTTGAATATCATAAAAAGCCATTTCGGGTTCAATCATCCAAAATTCGGCCAAATGTCGGGGGGTATTGGAGTTTTCGGCACGAAAAGTAGGGCCGAAGGTGTAGATATTTCCCAGCGCCATGGCACACATTTCGCCGTTAAGTTGTCCGGATACGGTCAGGCTGGTAAATTTTCCAAAAAAGTCTTGATGGTAATCTATACAACCCTCTTCGTTACGGGGGGGATTATTCATATCTAAGGTAGTAACCTGAAACATTTCGCCGGCACCTTCGCAATCAGCGCCGGTAATGATGGGGGTATGGATATAGACAAAGCGATTTTCATTGAAATAGGTATGAATAGCTACCGACATGGCATGACGTAAGCGCAACACACAACTGAAATAATTGGTGCGGGGACGTAAATGCAATATTTCCCGTAAAAACTCCATGCTATGCCCTTTCTTTTGTAAGGGATATTTTTCCGGATCGGCTTCGCCTACTATTTGTATATTTTCGGCTTGAATTTCGACATGTTGCCCTTTACCTAAGGATTTCACCAACTTACCGCTCACTGCAATACAAGCGCCAGTAGTAACCTTCTTTAAAAGGTTTTCATCAAAGTGATTTAAATCGGCCACCACTTGCAGGTTGTCTATGCAGGAGCCGTCGTTCAATGCTATAAATGCTACTGCATTATTAGCACGACGGGTACGCACCCAAGCATGAATACTCACGGGATTGCCTATCCCTATCTTGTCTGTCTCTTTCAGTATGTTGTATATTCTGATTTTTTTCATTCCTTTAATCCTATGTGGGTTAAAATTTGATGAGTCCTTTTTTATGATTAATGATAAAATTTTCCAATTCCTCGACGCCAATATTCTTCACAATAATTGTTTTGTCTTTGTCTAACACATAGATACGAGGGGAGCTTTTGATATCATATACTTCGCGAAAGTCGATGTTGGCCTTGTTGCCGCCTACATTGAGCCAGGGTAAATGATTTGTTTTGATATAATTTTTCCATTTAACGGTATCACTTGTCAAACAAATAGCATAAATATCGAAGTTTAAACTATCTTTAGCCCGATTATAAAACTCTTTCAGTAAAGGAGTGGCGGTTTTGCAATGTCCGCAATCGGTATCCCAGAACCACATGATGGTATAGTCAACATTCAATTCATAATTAGAATGGAATTTTTCGGCGGTATCTTGCATAACCAGAAAAGGGGCTGTTTTTCCTATCAATACCTTATCGAGTATATCGGCACGACGTACCATGTTTTCCAATACGGTTTCATCCACCCACGGACAACGTCCTTTGGCATAATAATTTTTAATGATATGGACAAACACAGCGTCTTGGCCTAAGTATTTGCTACGTTCAAAACGGGAACTCAAATACCAAACGATGTATTTAAACATTTCAGGATTATTTTCTGCTTTTTGAATGAGTAAATCGCTGTATTTTATGATTGTATCTATAGCCGGAACAATTACTTTATCGTAATATTCCGCCAAGCGGGGGGCGAAAACCGGTGTGTAAACCAAGGCTTCGTCGCTGAAATCGCAGTTGTCCCAATAATGGTTCACATAGTAGTTGTATTGCCAATTGGAATCGAGTATGCCTTCCGGAGGGGTATCGGGGATATCAATTTTTTGAACGAATTTCTGTGTTTTGGCAAATAAATTATTGGGATGATTTTTAATGAATTGTTTGGTATAGCTTTGCATGGAATCATATATAGACGACATTTGGGCTTTATAGGATTCAATGAGTGATTCATCGGAAATTGGCTTTTCTTGCTCCTCCTTCATTTTGTTTCTAATACTCGATCCTTCTATTTGTTTAGAAACCATATAAGCGGTAAATTCATAAAACAAATCGTTTTCGGGAGAATTGATAAAATGCACATTGTTAGAAATTTGTAAGTTTTTAGGATCCAATTCATTCGATTGAATAGTGAAAAACAGGGATGAATCAATAAGGAATTCCATGTATTTGGCGTTGTTTTGACTGGCTAGAATATATACACCTCTTTTCAGGGTATCTTTTCCTTCAAAAACAAAGGTATAAGGATTTTTCTTGGAGGGGAATAAGGTATCTCTTAAATAGGTGTGTTCGCCGTAATAATTGGCGACAAACAACATGGAATCGGGAATTCCGGGCAAATGAAAAGTAATTTGATATTGTAAATTTTTAGGATTCGATGATTTTTTTTTCTGAGCATATGTTTGTACGGATACACTACAAATGATTAACCAACTTAGCGTTAAAATAAAATGCTTCATGCTTGATGTTAAATTTAATTATTATAGTTTAGACGTATTTATAATCGTAATAGTTGCATGTTTCGTATTAAATAATTCCCTCTCTGATGATATCGTGTAAGTGAACAACTCCGACGTATTTTTCCTTATCATCAACGACCAATAAGCTGGTAATATTATTTGCTCTCATCATTTCGAGAGCTTTAACCGCTAATTCGTTCTCATGGATGATTTTAGGTTCATGCGACATAATGTCGGATGCTTTGACATCTTGCAGTTGGTGTGAATGTTGCAGCATACGGCGTAAATCCCCGTCGGTAATAATGCCGGCAATCTTTTCTTTTTCATTTAGTACTGCCGTAACACCCAAACGTTTGGATGATATTTCATAAATAATGGTATTCAACGTATCATGTATCCATACCTGAGGTTTTTCGTTTTGTTTACATAAGGGTTCCACTTTTAGATAAAGTTTTTTCCCGAGTGTTCCTCCGGGATGTATACGGGCAAAATCGGAAGCAGTAAAGCCTCTGAGAGCTATTAAACAAACGGCAAGGGCATCACCCATGACCAATTGTGCCGTTGAGCTGGCTGTGGGGGCTAAGTTGTTCGGACAGGATTCTTTATCGACAGTACAATCTAATACATAGTCGGCATGCTGAGCTAAAAATGAATGGGTGTTTCCTACGATGGCAATTACTTTGCTGCCCATCATTTTAATCATAGGGAGCAATAATTTTATTTCAGGGGTATTACCACTCTTCGACAAACAGATGACAATGTCGTGAGGCTGAATAATCCCTAAATCACCGTGTATGGCATCGGCGGCATGCATAAAAATGGCAGGGGTTCCCGTAGAGTTAAAGGTGGCAACTATTTTCTGTGCTATAATGGCGCTTTTACCTATTCCCGTTACGATGACTCTGCCTTCATTGTCGTTATAAATCTCGTATACACATGCCACAAAATCGTTGTTGATGAGATTTTTTAATCCTTCAATGGCCTTTTCTTCTTGTTCAATACACTGTATTGCAAATTGTTTTATATCTATTTCTTTTTTCAAAATCCTTTTGTTTTAGAAGTGCAAAGTTACATCAATTTCTTCTTGGGTCAGCGTGATTCTTTCATTCTTTCGCTGAAAAAAACAAGCAAAAGGAAGCTCTACATGGTATAAGAAAGGTGAAATTGCAGAAAGTTGTTTCGTAATCCTATCCTTCGATATAGACTGGGACCAAGGGGTGTGAGTGAATATCCGTACCGAAAGCTGAGACCTATGTTATCATTGATATGATAATTTAAACCGAGCAACATGCCTAATTCAAAGAAACGTAAGTCATAGGCTGTAGTTAATTCAGGATAAGGTTCTCCGTTAAGATCGTATTCTTTATAATGGACTATCATATTAAAAGAAGTCCCGCCGGTAAGCGAAAACGAAGGAATGAATTTCCAGTTATAGAGTACCGGAACTTCAATTTGATGCAATGCTAAACGGGATTTGTTCAATCGGCCGTCCGGTAATTTTCCTTTGGATTTACTTCCTTTTTGCGCATAATCTATTTCTAATTGTATGCTCATGTTTTCGTTAGCAAAAGGGAAAGCGGTAAAAGCACCGACAAACAATCCGGGTTTGTTGTAATTTCCTCTATTATCACCGTCGACTTGAGTAGCCAGTATTCCCAGCTGCATTCCTCCTTTAAATTTTTGCGCTTGTGTAGGAATCAGTAAGCCTACACACAAAAGCAAGTAAAATAGCTTTTGTTGTATCATAAGTTGCTATTTGGGATTTAATGTAATAAATGGAACCATAATTTCTTCCATGGAAATACCTCCGTGTTGGAATGTGTTTTTGTAATGATTGACGTAGTAATTGTAATTATTGGGATAGGCAAAGAATTTATCTCCATAGGTAAACATATATTTGGAGGTAATATTTAAACGCGGCAAATAAGCATCTTTTGGATTTGAAATCACATATATTTCTTTTTCATTCACATTTAAATTCCTTCCTACTTTATATCGCAAATTGCTGTTTGTCTCTTTATCTCCTATGATGCGAACCGGATTTTTGATCTGAATAGAGCCGTGGTCGGTGGTTAAAAACACGCGTATTTTCTTTTCAGCTAAATATTTTAGCATGTCGAACAAGGAGGAATGTTCAAACCAAGAAGCAGTAATGGAACGATAAGAAATCTCATCTTCGGCCAGTTCTCTTACAATGTCTACATCGGTATGTGCATGGGAAAACATATCTACAAAATTGTAAATAATAACATTCAACTCATTAGTGAGCATGGAAAATAGGCGGTCGTTCAACTTTCTGGCAAAATCCATATTCAATACTTTGGAATAGGAATGTTTGATCTTTTTCCCATAGCGACGTAAATATTCGCCCAGCAATTCATTTTCATAATCATTTTTATTTCCTTCATCGTTTTCGTTCAACCATAAGTCGGGGTATTTTTTTTCTATCTCGGAAGGTAAAAGTCCGGCAAATAATGAATTGCGTGCATATTGTGTAACGGAAGGCAAGATGCTGAAATAAATTTCATCTTTTTCAACCCTGTAATAGTCCGACATTAACGCTTGTATGGTTTTCCATTGGTCGTATCGTAAATTATCAATGATAATTAAAAAACTAGATTCGTTTTCTCGAAGATAAGGGAAAAGACTTTCTTTCAATATCGTATGCGACATTATGGGTTTTTCATCCGCTTTCCCGTTAATCCATTGCAGGTAATTCTTAGTGATAAATTTACTGAAACTCAAATTAGCCTCTTCTTTTTGGGCATAGAAAATATCTATGATATGATTATCTGTGCTATTTTCCAATTCAGTTTCCCAAAACACTAACTCTTTGTAAATATTTATCCAATCTTCGTGTGAACGTGCTTCCATTAATTTCATCGTAATATTTCTGAAAGCTTGTTGATAGTCGGACGATCTTTTTTCCGTTATGATACGCTTATGGTCGGTATGTTTTTTCAAACAATGTAGAATTTGGTTAGGATTCACCGGCTTAATCAAATAATCTTTGATGTTTGCTCCTATGGCGTCATCCATGATTTGTTCCTCTTCACTTTTAGTAATCATTACGATAGGAATAGGAGCAAATTTTGTTTTTATAAGATTGATGGTTTCCAAACCGGAAATGCCGGGCATGTTTTCGTCTAAAAAAACAATATCCACAATGTTATTTTCCATTTCTTCTATGGCTTCATTTCCGCTTTTAGCTGTAATTACACGATACCCTCTTGTTTCTAAAAAGATGATATGCGGTTTTAACAATTCTATTTCATCGTCAGCCCAAAGAATGGTAATATTTTGCGACATTATTTTATTTTTTTATGGATTCAATATAATAACGTGGTATAAGCAGCATTTAGTATGGATAGAATTCAATCTACATCACATGCTTTCGTAAGCCTGCATATATTCGTAATACAGATCTTTATTTCCGCGTTTTTCATAACTATCCGCTAATGCTTTGTAGAGTTTTTTAGTGGCGGCTCTTTCGTTAAGACCTTGTGCTTGATATATTTTTAGTAATTGTTGAGCCATTTGATTATCGAGACGATCAAGGTCGATGAGCATCAATAATTCTTGCTCAGCTGCTTGTAAATTTCCACGATTCATATAAATATTGCTCGCCACCATATAGGCTTGCGGGTTTTTAAAATTAACGGTTTTTAATAAATTACATATTTGTAAAGCCTTATCTATTTGATTGGTGAATAAATAATAATTCATCAAGTACAGATTACCCATTTCGTTATGTGGTTCCAGCGCAAGTGTCTTATCGATGGTAAGCTTGGCTTTTTCTATTTGATTGGTATTGAAATAAACTTCAATGAGATTGAATAAAGCCGCTTCGTTGGAAGGGTCAAGGACGATGGCTTTGTTTAGATAAAAGGCGGCACTATCATATTGTTGTTTTTCTTTGAATTGATAACCTATCATATCGGATTTATCCTTACGTTTCAAAATTAAACAAATGGGTTTGCCGTCAACCTCAATGGTATGTACAGTATTGTTGGGAGGGAAATGCCGACTTTTTTGTAAATCGGGAGAAATACCTGTAATGACAAAAATACCGTAATCCCAATCCCAATTACCTCTTTCATACCATCGCGCAAAGCCCACTTGAAAGCGGTTAGTGTCGTTGCGGAAATAATAACTCACTGAAGCCGGATGCCAGGTCGTTACGATGATTTTGTCGGAAGTTTCCAAGCCTGTTTTATCGGCATGTTTGATCACCCATTCGGAGGCTTCGCGGGTGGAATGATAATAATAATCTAATTCGTAATTACCGTAAGCTTTCTTTATTCCTCCGGCCAACTCATTGAAATAAATATATTCATAGGGATGATTTTTAACGACATGAATAAAGGGAGGCAACAATAACAAGAAGGGTAAAACGGTAAAAATCACCTTAAGATATTTATTTTTGGCCCATTGTACCAAGGCGTCGAAGCCCAATGCTGCGGCTACTACCATAGGAAGATAGGCGAAAAGTGAATGACGCCATCCTCCGTACACGTTGGCATTGGTATAGACAATCCAGAATACAGGGAATATAAAAGAAAAATATACGATAAAAGTCGTAAAACGTTTTTCTTTTTTCCATCCTCCCAAGAAGGGATATATCAACATTCCGAGAATGACGGCTATGGGGATGCTTATAAGTATATATTTGGGTGTATAATACCAGGGTAGGGAATCGGACCATTGCAAACTACCTTCAAAATTTTGCCGTATGGCCGTTGCAAATTGCGCCATACCCGAAAAGGATTCTTTTACATGAGCAATGGGAGCCTCCAGGGCATAGGGCCACACCAATACCATTAATATGTATGCTGCTATGGAAATGCCCAATCCATACGTAAATAGTTTTTTCGTGAGATAGCCCAGGCTTTGTTCTTTCGGAATGTTGACTTTCACTTTCTTTTTTTGGCTTGTCGTATTTTTTGTATGTGATTTGTTGGTATAATATTGTTTTATTAAATAGATCAATCCGAACAAACCAAAATAAGGAATCAGCAAGATACCGGGAATACGCACGGCCATGGCAAAAGCTATACTTATGGTCAAGTATATAATCGTCGATTTTTTAGGTTTAGGAAATTGCCGGAGAAAGAGGGTGATGTAATATACGCCCATCATCATGGCTGTAGCAAAAGAAATATCTTTGATATTATTAAAGGAATGACCTAAAAAGCGGGGCGAGAGAAACAAAAGCAAAGCTGCAAATACGGCGGCACGCCGGCTACCGCTGACTCGAAAAGCCATTAAGGAAACAAATAAAATCCCCAGCCATCCAAAAATCGCATTTACTATATGCCGTGTTAACATGACGTCTTCAATATTAAAAATACGGACTATAAAACCTGCTAAATTATCAATGACTTGTCCGTATAAAGGAAGGTTCCAATATTCTGGATTCCCGTTTTTTAATATCGTTGTTGATACAGCAGCAGTATCTTTTCCAAAATTTTGATAATAGTCGATTACATTATTGGCTTGAATAGCCTGCATTTCTTCGTCGCCATTCATCCCGGCACCTATGCTCATGACTATCATAGCAAGCATAAGCAATCCGAAAAATAATATCCAAGTTATATTTTTCTTGTCTTTAAGATATTCAGTGATTGATTTCATATAGTTAATATTAAATAGGTACTGTTTATTTAAAAGTTGATTTTTTCACCTATAATGTATTCAGGTCTATTTTTAGCCTCGTCAAACAGATTTCCTATATATTGACCTAATACACCAATGGTTAGGAGTTGTACTCCGCCAAAGAATATGATGAGTATAATTAAGGTAGTCCAACCGGTAACTAGGGCTTCCGGATGGATAATTTTCGTAATCAAAGCGACTAAAGCATATAAAATTCCGATTGCAACAGATATAAAACCGGTATAAGTCGCTATTTGCAAAGGTTTTTTCGAGAAATAAAAAACTCCTATCATAGCAAATTTCAACATTTTTCTTAAAGGGTATTTTGTTTCCCCTGCA
>Ga0265294_10003307_pt1 | contig 20698 bp, 27 predicted proteins | sample MunlanPumphouse3_FD_192504 | JGI IMG/M metagenome (GOLD analysis project Ga0265294, IMG submission 192504) | Groundwater microbial communities from a municipal landfill in Southern Ontario, Canada - Pumphouse #3 | ecosystem: Environmental > Aquatic > Deep subsurface > Groundwater | place...
GATGCGTTAATCATTATTCCAGTAACATTCATTTCCATCTATTTAGCTTATTTACTTGTTAAATGGTGGAAAGTTGATGACTTATATGAACAATTTATGCAGTTGAGTCTAAAAAAACGAACATAAGAAAATGAAAAACAATAAAATGATATTTCTTGCTTCATACTTCCCGGTTTTGTTTGAAGATTAGCAATTTAAGGTATTAATACTAGTTATGAAGTGATTACATATTTATCTATAGGAAAGGAGTTTCATACTCGCAAACAGTTGTTTTTTACGAAATTATGCATAGTCTGCACTCCAATATAATGTTATAATTAGTTCATCATATTTAAAAAGGAGTACCATAATGAGCAGTAACAAAAGTGGCTTTCAAAACGAGGACGATATTATTTTTTACTTAAATATGAGACAATTTCGAGATTTAAATGAGAATATGAAGAACTTTTTACATTTTATCTATCACGATATAAAAGATAATGATATAGTGATGGCGCGCGCTGGAATTCCAAGGCAAAAACCAGATCTAGAAATAACTGTCAATAATGTTTCAAAGAATATCAGTGTAAAAAAAGGCACAGGTAATTCTGTTCACCAAGAAGGTGTTTGGTCTTTTATGGCTTTCTTAAAGAGTATAGGGGTTAATCAAAATGTAATTGACGAGCTATTGAGATATCATTGGTCTGATGGTAGTAATGATGGTAATGGAAGTATTAGAGTCTCAAGCTCTGAATATAAAGCAAGCCATAAAAAACAAATAAAGAGAATTAACGATGAATTAAATAAGCCTAAATTCCTTACAGCTATAACTAATAGAATCCTCTTTCAAGGAAACAATGCTGCATTCAAGATGGCAGAATATATATATCATGGCAATATTACACAAGGTCATTGGGCTTCTGCAAATGAAATAGTTAATTACGCTAATTTGCATTCTTTTTCTGTTAATTCTGTGCATTTTGGACCTCTTACATATCAAATATGGAATAGTTGCCTAAATCACAATCCAAATACTGAAGCAAGAAGAAGCGTTATGCAATCTAAGTGGGGAACAATATCAAGAGACTTATCTACTATTGAATGTGAGAGACGCAGACATGAATAGAAGTACATATATTGGAAACTCTGCTGAAATAGAATTTGTGAAGTTATTTAATAAAAAAAAGACCGACAAAAAGTATGAGTTTTATCTGGTAAGGTGCAATGTAACTAATGTAAAAGATTGTTATATGGTAAGGGTCTCTAGTCAGCAATACTCAAAACTATCAAAACGAGTTGTGATGACGAGGGCAGATACTTTTCTTATTTATTCTACAGATAAAATGATTAATGGAATATTAATTGAGAATGATTTTTATTTAGATGAGGATATTTTGACAAATAATAAGATAAAATATGAATCCATTGTGAAAAGTGGTATATCTATTAAAATGACCGATTCCGATTCTTTTCAAATAATCAAACTTACTCCAGATAGTTTCAATGCTATTTTTGGAGAATATGAATTGGGCGCTGGTGCTAGCGTCTTTTGCTTAAGACAAAACGAGATATCAAAAAACACAGCTGTATTTGCTGGATGGAAAACAAGTAAAAAAGCCATAATTAAAAAGTACTGTAACGAATTGCCAGAATTAATTTTATTGAATGATGACATAGATGTGTCATTGGAAATGGGAATATACCAAAAACTCAAAACTTTTTCCAACAATAAGATCAAGAGTATGATAGATGGAAATAAAAGAATTCAAGAAATTATTTTCAATGGTTATTACATATATGAGGAACCATATTCGGCAACATACTTTTATAAAGGAAACGAAATAGAAAAACTAGACTATATACCTTTTGTTGTTACAACCGGATCCGGAAGAAGTCATGGTGATTTTACAATAGTTTTAAAACCTCAATTAAATACTATTTAATTTGATTTTTTTAGTAAATAGACCAAGTTACTCGCAATTGATGTCAAAATTGGCACAATAACGCTATTCCCGATTTGCTTATAGGCCTGAGATCCTAATCCAATCTCATAAGAATCTGGGAATCCCATTAAGTCTAAACATTCTCTTTCGGTTAACTTTCTATTAAGTTCAACAACTACGGGTACATTATTTCCACCAGTTCCCATTTTTGCAGTTAAGCAAGGAGAAATGCCATTAGCTTTAAATTGACATCTAGATGGTCTTATTTCATACGCCAATGTGTATATCGCTTTTTTTTGTTTGACTTTTGAAATATGCATATCAATATTTCTTTTACAAATTTGACTGTTTTGATAATTTTGGAGAGTAACATCTTTATGAATCACATCGTCATAAGTGTATAACAGTATTTGGGGCCTTGGGAAAATATCGGATTTTGATACATCAATATTTAAGTCATTTCTAATTCCGACACAATACCATCTTTCTCTACTTTGTGGAACTCCAAACTCTTCTGCATTTAATACTCTATAATCAACACTATAATCTAGATCATTTAGTATTCTTAAAATCGTTTTTAATGTCCTTCCATTATCATGATTTGTTAAACCTTTTACGTTTTCTAATATAAAAGCTTTTGGCTTTTTATCTTTTAGGATTCTTGCAACTTCAAAAAACATTGTTCCCCTTGCATCTTCAAAACCCAATCGTTTCCCGGCTATTGAAAAAGATTGACAAGGGAACCCACCACACAAGATGTCAAAATCGGGGATATCATTAGAGTCTATTTTTGTTATATCCCCCTTCGGATGCTCACCAAAATTTTTTTCATATACTTTGCATACGGCCGTATCTATATCGGAGCTAAATACACATTTGCACTTCTGTTTTTCAAGGGCCAGTCTAAATCCACCTAGACCACAAAATAAATCAATAAATGTTAGTTTATTCATCTATAATCTCCTTCAAGGCGTTTGCTATTTGAGAGATAATTGGTGGAGAAACAGCATTGCCGGATTGTTTATATAGTTGAGTGTCACTCATTCCCCTACTTTTTACATTGTCAACATAGTTTTCATCAAAACCCTGTATTCTTAATGTCTCATAGGGAGTTAGTTTTCTAATTATATAAGAATTGTTATCCTTGATAATAATTTTAGGGCTATCAGATCTTGCAAGTAAAGTTGGCGATAATCCGTATATTGAATAAACTCTCCTTTGTCTTTCTAAATCATTAAAGATATTTCTTGGAATATCGAATTCTTTTAGTATTTTTGATTCTTTTCTCGTTTTTAGCGCAGACAAATCCAAATTATCGATATAATTTTTTACTTTGTCGCTGTTAATGTAATATTTATCTTTTACAGTAGGATCTAGTATATCTATAATAGACTGTTGTCGTTTCTCCATGGTTATTTTGTTGAAGAAATTTATAGTTCTTAGATTGTTGCTATTGGCCCATTTTTTGATAGCGTTTATTTTTTCGCTTCTTCTATCGTCTTCAAAAGGTTCGCTTCGATAATTATATACTCCAACAATGTAAGTTCTTTCTCTTCCTTGTGGGACTCCGGCTTCTTTAGAATTAATAATGGTTATGTCAAAAGAATAGCCACAGTCAGATATATTCTTTAGAATTGTTTTTATTGTTGCCCCTCCATCGTGCAGCACTAGATTTTTCACATTTTCTAATAAAATGTACTTAGGTGTTTTAACCTTAATAATTCTTATTACATCGAAAAACAGAGTGCCTCGTATGTCCTCGAAGCCTTTTTGTTTTCCTGCGATTGAAAAGGATTGGCATGGAAAGCCAGCACATAGTAAATCGTGTTCTGGAACAACGTTCTCATCAATCATTTTTATGTCGCCATGCATGTTGTTTAATGAAAAATTATATCCATATGTAATAATTGCATTTTTGTCAATCTCAGACTCAAATACTACTTCATAATTAATTTTTGAATTCTTAAACCCTTGTTCAAATCCACCAATCCCCGAAAACAACGACACAATTCTAATTTTCTTTTTCATGATTTAGTCCTTTCGAATTATTCATAGCTATATTCTATCATACTATTGAGAAAAAATCTGCAACATTAAATAAAAAGTTATTTATAATAAAATTATAAATAAAAAAACGACAATATTGGCGAAAAACATAGGAGAGACTATAATATTTTACATAATAATGCGTATAACATTGAGTGTAGATAAGGTTTTTATCAAGTAGTTTTTGGAGGCGAGTAGTATGTGTACTAGTTTTGTGCATAAGGGTAAAGATGTCATTGTGGGATTTAACTTTGATGTAGATCCTAAAGAATGGCCTTATAAAATAGCCAAGAATAAAGACGGCTTTTTTATTATGATAAATGATGGGAGAAGATTCAGACGTCATCATGGTGTGAATAACAAGGGTGAGGCTGGTAATCTTTTATATGTTAAAGGCTGTGAGGAAGGTAAGTACTCACGGGGTAAAGATAAGGTTGTTTTAGGTGGATTAGTTATTCGGATGCTAAACTTCAGAGATAGTTTTGCTGATTTAGTAGAAATCACTAAAACTAAGAAGGTAGTAGATACTACTTTTCCAACCCTTCATTCTTTATTATCTAATCGTAAAGGTGATGTCTTAATTATTGAACCAGGTAGAGGAGTTAAGTATGATACTACATCTCCTTATTCATTGATGACTAATTTTGCGTTATTTGATCGTAAGGGAACTGAAGGTAGAGAAGGCAGTGGTGTTGATCGTTATGAATTAGCCACTAAAATCTTAAAAGAGGCCACTGATGATTTTGGCCCTCAAGAAGGAATGGCTTTACTTAAAGCCACGCACCAAGAAGGTAAATGGGGGACTAAAGTCTCGTTTATTTATTCTAGTAATGAACATCAAGTATATTATGTTGAAAATAATGATTTTGAGCATGTTCAAACCTTCAAACTAAAAGAAGAATAAAACTACTTTTTAGAAAAGGTAGTAAACTACCAAAAACTAAAAAGTTAATGGGGAAAAATGAAGTTTAACACTGTTTTTCCTTCTTTTTTTGTCGTTCACTTAAAAAAATGCCTAAAAAGGGAACAGTAATTATGATATTTTAACTAGGATAATTGCTGAATAATCACTATGTAATAATATAGATGTAATGTATTAATTGATACAAAAAAGTTGATATCACACTTTTAATATGTTATGCTAAGAAAGGAGAGATTAATCTCGCCATGAAGAGAGTCGATTATTCATTTATTGACATTAGAAGAATCTTAGATAGAATACGTTATTATGTTAAAGAAGGGTCTTTTTCCATAGCACTAAATAAGAATAGAGAAAAGAATCTTCAGTTTATTAGAGAATATGAACTTGATGATTTAGATAAATGCAGAAGTTTATTACTAAATGTTTCAGTTTTTGATTTTTGCTATTCAACTTCAAATTATCATAAGGGTTACGAAAATGAAGTTCTTTATGTTTTCTGCCCAGAAGTTCATTTAGTTAATATCTTAGAGATTGAAAAGAAAGTAAAAGTATATATTAAGATTAAAATGTTGCACGATGGAGTGCTTGTAATATCGTTTCACTAAGCAGAAAGGGCCGAAAAACACTTATTCCAAAGGAGGGATTATCAATGAGCGAGAAGGTATTGTGTGAGACTTGTTTATGTCCAAGGGAATATCGAGTTGAAGAATCTAAAACACTTTCCAATTTCAGGGTAGATGGAACTAGTGTGCAATATCAGGAATTACGGGCTTTTTGTTTGACTTGTAATCATGAAGTTTTTGTTCATGAAGTAAATAAAGAAAACACCACTAGAATAAAAAAGGAATTACGCAAAGTGAAAAATTTAGTTCCTTTTGAATTGGTTCAAGAAACACCCATTAAATACCATATTGGGAAACGTCCTTTATCTTTATTACTTGGCTGGGGAGAATTAACTTATTCTCGTTTTATTGATGGTGCGCTTCCTACTAGGTGTTATTCTGATTTAATTGATATTATTTATCATAATCCTAAGATCTATCAAAACATCTTAGAAAAGAATAAGAATTTAATTTCTGATGTCGCATATCGTAAATCGAAAAAAGCAGTTCAAGAACTCTTGGCCCATAAATCAAACCGGTAGGGCTTGAACAAGAAGTGCCCCCAAAGTTAAGGAAGCTGAATTAGCGACCACGACATAAATTAGGGTATACCATTTCTTCTTTTCTTTGATTAAGAATAAGAAGGATAGTAACTCAACTATTAAGACAATTAATTCCATCATTAAATAACCGAAAAAGAAGAAATAGGTGGATCCAGTGTTTAGACTGGCAAAGGAGATATTCACAAAACCTTGAGTAACAAGGTTAGTGATTAAGAAAACTAACCAGCTGCGTTTACTCTTGTATCTAAATAAGAAGAAAATTAAGCCTTCTACTAATAAGGTCACTACTATTCTAAAGACCACTAATAATGGTTTACGATAAACTGGGTCACCAATAGTGATGACTTCTTTATTGATATCTAAGTATAAAGTATTATTATATTGACTTAAACTATCTTCTGGTAAAGCCAGCGAGAAACTCTTTTCACTTGAAGATACTTCTAAAGTTAAGTTTTTAACATCACGATAATCTTTAAAGTAACGCAGTAAGTCATAATAATGAATGTAGTAGTAGGTTTCCCAACCTCTTTTAGTTTTAGAAAGCTCGTAACTAGTGCCATTAAAGCTGACATTCATATCTAAATCAGCTGGAGCATTACTTACCACGATGGTCGCATAAGGAGGTTCTGCCATATTAGCTTTAACGGGTGTTATTAAAAAGAGATTAAGACTAATCCCTAATATAAAAGCTATGATAATTGCGATAAAACCCTGCTTTTTCATTCTTATTACCTCTAAAATGAGTATATCATACTTGGGTATAAATGGTATATAATACCCTTGTCATTTCTTAACAATAAGTTGATATTTAGGCCTTAAACATGGTATATTATTAAAGCGCATGCCCGAGTGGTGAAATCGGTAGACGCAAAGGACTCAAAATCCTTCGGTGTTAAAGCCATGCCGGTTCGAGTCCGGCCTCGGGCACCAGATATAAACAAAGCAGGAGAGAACCTCCTGCTTTTACTTTTCTTCTCTAAGTACTATGCCATTTAAACCGTTTATATTCTTATCTACATAATCAATCAAATTGACGGAAATCCTTCGAGTAATTCTTCCAAATTTGATTCCATCGAGATAATCTTTTTCGCTATACCCACAATAATTTCCATCTTTCTTTTTCACAATGAAATCATAAGGCAAAGCAGAGGGAGAGCCAATCAAGTAATCTCCGGTCACGGAATAAAATGTGGCTAGTTTTAAAATGTGATCGAGTCTGAGGCTGCGATTTCCTCGATCATTTTCTAGTTCTGATAAAGAAGTATGGGCAATACTTACATAACTTTCCAATTCCCTTAGTGTTAGTCCTGCCTCTTCTCTTAATTCTTTTAATTTATTCATATCCATAATATCCCATAAAAAAGGAAACTGGTCAAGTTTTTTCTGAAATTGCTACCAAAAAGTCTTGCTTTAATTTTCCATATATTTTATAATAACGATGGTCGGTGGTAGCAAATCGCTACCGAGCCAGAAAGCGAGGTATTCAAGGAATTCGTTTGGAAGTGACTCTTTTAGGAATAAAAATAGCCGTTAAGATGCTAATTATTCCAGAACATGATAAAATAACAAAAAAGCATCCTATTACTCGAATAATAGGATGCCACTAATCATGATTATGATATAACCACGATTTTGCAATTAAGATTGTACCATAACATGAAGAGATTGTCAAAAGCAACAAGGTTGCAGAAAGGGATAATAAAATGTCGGTATCTGAATTAGTTTTCTACTTCATGGTGGGTTATGGTGAAGAAGAAAGATCTTAAACAATTACTTAACTTAAATTTTACTACTTTATCGGAACAAACCTATTCAGTTGGAAAGTATGACTTACCATATGTTATTTGTCCAGAAAATATCAGTATTGATTATCTTGCATTATATTCGCATGTTGGTGAGTATAATAAAACGGATAATACTGCGGTTTGCTTCTATCAATACGATAATGTATTTGATGGGATTTATGGGATATTCAATGCAATTTATTATCGTGATGAAAAACGGCTGAGGTTTTTTAAGGAAAGGTTCAAAAATGTAAAGTATTTTATTGCTCCTGATTATTCACAATGTGGAGATATAAATGCGATTGAAAACCTTTATCGTATCTTTAAATCGAGACTTGTATCATTGTGGTTTATTTTGGAACTTGGGACCATCACAATACCAAATGTTACCTATGCTAATGAAAACTACTTTGATTCAATGCTGAATGGTATGGAAGATGCCAGTGTAGTTGCATTCAGTGTAAAGGGTTCAATGAAAAACCCAAAACAAAGGGAATTGCTAATAAAGGCAATTCGCAAGACAGTTGATTCGCTTCCAAAACTAAAAAGGATTATTGTCTATAGTGTATGTTCAAGTGATGATTGCGTAATAACATTATTCGAATACGCGATTAATAAGAACATTGAAGTAATTATTCCTGACAATATTTTGAGAAAACAAAATATAGAAAGGAGTAACGAAGCAAATGGGAAAGACTAGAAATTCGGGAATTGCTCATGGGACCAGTGGATCACCACAAGAAACTATCGAACAAGGAAATCTTATCAGTAAGGTTAAAGAAATCGAAAGAAAACAAATGATTCAACCTTTAATAGCTGCGGGTGTTAAATTTAATGAAAAAGATGTATTATTTGTTACAAAAGATCAATCCGGTCAAATGGTTTGGCTTGAAAAAGGTAATGATAACGCTGGATTAAATCACATACTGTATGGAAACAATAAGGAAATGGGTCATAAAAAAGATTTTGAAAAAGCCTGTGGTATTACAGAAGACAAAGTCCCCACTTTTTTAAGGGATGTAATGACTAAAGGTAGGATCATTAGCAATGAACTGAAGATTATGGGCACAAAACAAGGGTTTGAAAGAGTCTACGCATATAACGGACAATATGTTGTTGTAACCGGTATTGGGACAAACGGATTTATTGTTTCAGCTTATCCAAGGAGGAAATAAAATGAATATTATAAAAATAAAGAATGAATTCATGCATAGTCCATTGTGGTATTGTGATGAGAATGGCATAGAATGGGATAATGAAAAAGAATTCATCGACTTCATTAGCGATTCGGAACTTCAAAGTATTGCAAAAAAGATTGAAGAATTATTTAATAGTTATTATGAATTTGAATCTCACAATCAACCATGTTGGTTTAATGAGGAAAAAGAAAAAAAAGACAAGCAACAAATGCTTGCTTTACTAAATCAACTAAAGGATAAATTGAATGAATTAAATGATGGATTGGTTGATATCGAAGATTTAGAAACACCTAGAGTTGAGAAACTATGATAAAACAGGAATAGTTTGTTCTTCAGATAGTTTTTAATCTATATCTTACTTTTTAAAGAATTTATCTTGATAGATAAGCGAAGTGGATGGGATATAATGAAGTTTTGTGATTATGAAGAAGTCATTACCTTGGTGGAGAAGGGCGGAGTGCCTAAAGGTAGTTTAGGTGTAATTGTTCTTAGTGGAATAACAGATGGCCTTGAGTACTATATGGTAGAATTTCCTTCGGATGTCTATCCTAATCATCCAATGCCAACATATGAAGCCAAGGAATTAGTGAAAAAAGCAGAATATCATGAGGGAGATAAAGGTTTATAATACGTTTAGTAATTCAAAATCCTTCAGTGTTAAAGCCATGCCGGTTCGAGTCCGGCCTCGGGCACCAGAAGAAAATAAAACAGGGAGGAATCCCTGTTTTAAGTAGTAGATCATTAGTTTAAAACATCGGCACCTTCCAAGAAATCATATAAACCGACATGAAGGATTCCCTCATCGTCGTACCTAGGACTCATTCGGCCTTTAGTAATGATAACTTTTTTGAAGTTATCATTGATTTTTCTTAATGAGCGTTTCTCTTGGCCCATTTTTTCTTCAGTATGAATTGCAAAAGCGGATTGAATATAAGTTCTCTTGCTTCCTTGATTGCATATGAAGTCAACCTCATAGGAAATTCTTTGCTTCTTATCCTCTTTGTTCATGTAATAGGTGTTGATTACTCCAACATCGACTGAACATTCTCTTCTTAATAATTCGTAATACACCATGCTTTCCATGATGTGGGTTGGCTCGACTTGTCTAAAGCCAAGTATGGCATTCCTAATGCCAGGATCAACAAAATAGAATTTGCTGGTTGCACTTATATAGCCCTTGCCCTTGATATCATAGCGTTTGGCTTCCGATATCAAGAAAGCATCTTTCAAGTATTCTATGTAATTGGAGATGGTGTTCTCTGAAATGTTTTTGTCAGAAGTGCTTTTGAAGGTCTCGGCTATCTTGTGTGGATTGGAGAGGGAACCTTCGGAGAAGCATAAAACGTTTATGATGTTTCTAAGAGAGTTATTTGCCCTAAGATGATTTCTATCGATGATGTCCTTGAGATATGTCTCATTAAAGAGATTGTTTAGATAAGTGACTTTGTCAGATTCGTTCCCGAGATTCAATAGATATGGCATCCCACCATAGGTAATGTATTCATCGAAAGCCTTATCGCTTTCATAATCAGGATGGGCATCTTTGAACTCTTTGTAAGAGAAAGGGTAGACATGAATCTGCCACGATCTCCCCCTAAATTCAGTAGCGATATCTGAGCTCAGCATATGGGAATTGCTGCCGGTTGCATAGACATCAACATTGTTTCTTTTCATAAAGCTATTCAAGACTGACTCAAAATCACTTAGAAGTTGAATTTCATCGAGAAGGATATAATATCTATCATTATCAATAATCATTGAATTCACATAATTGAAAGCAACTTTGGAATCTCTATATTTTTTATTCTCGATGACATCGAAATCTAATTGAATGATATGATCTTCTTTTACTCCAGACATTAACAAGTAGTCCTTAAAAAGAGTGAATAAAAGAAAAGACTTTCCGCATCTTCTAATACCAGTTATTATTTTAACCAAACCATTACCTTTACTTTCAATTAACTTGTTGAGGTAATAATCTCTTTTAATTTCCATAACTTAGTCCTCCTAAACTAGACAATTACGTTCTTATGAACATTATTTATAACTTAAGTATATAGAAAAGTATTGTTTAAGTCAAATATTTGTTCTTTGGAACATAAATATTTAGTTATAATTGTGGATGTAGTGATGTTATTGAAAAGGGCAAAAGTCTAATAAACAGCAATTTACAGAGTCCATGAATATGGAGTTTAAAAAGAATACCACAAATCTAATAACTATTTCTCGCATTGTATTGTTATTACTTAATTCCTTATATTATCCAGTGTTTCCTTTACAGTATGTAGAGTGAGTAGTTTATATGTGTTAAAATAATGGGGAGCAAAATAAGGAGAGTTGGATTATGAAATATGAAATAATTACTAAACCAGCTTTTAGTGTCATTGGTAAAGAAGGATCTACTAATGATGGTGAAGACTTTATTCAAAAACTCTATCAAGCAGCCAATCAAGGATTTAATGAAGTTAAAGAATTAATAAAATTAGATGATAATGGTAAGGTTAGTGGAAGTTATGGTTTAATGAGTGATTTTCCTCGTTCACTAAAGCCTTGGGAGGAGGACTTCAGTAAAGGTTTATATCTTGCTGGTTATGAATTAAAAAGTGAGATTAAAAGTATTCCTAATGGTTGGAGTGTTTGGCATGTTCCTTCCCAAGAGTATTTCTTAGTTAAGTTAGAAAAAGGTGATGAATATAAGCGAGTCTTTAATGACTTTATTAATTATTACATTCCTTTAGAACTAAGAAAACTAAGTGGAGCAGTTTTTGATTATTATTCACTTAAAGATAATCAACAATGTCTCTTATTTCCAGTTAAAGCTTTCCATTTTAAAAGGGTGGCTACCAAGCAAGCCCAACTAGCTAGATGTGGCTTAGTTTGTTCCTATTGTTTCTTTACTTCTTGTCCAGGCTGTGAGAAGGAAGCGTGTAAATGTACTTATGGGTATTGGTGCCAAGATCATATCTGCCCAACTGTTAAGTGCAGTAAGGATAAAGGTTTAAAAGGGTGTTATGAATGTGAGCAACTAGAGTCTTGTAATTATGGCTTCTTTAGTACTGGCAATAAATCTGCCAAAGCTTGTTCTATGTTCGTTAAACAATATGGTAAAGATAAACTAGTTCAAACCATTGAAAAGATGAATGAGTTAGATTTAAATTGGAATAAGTTATTAGAACAGACCAAAGATGCTAATGCTGCATTTATCTTGTTAAAAGAATACCAAGAAAAGTAGTATAATAAGCAAAAAGGAAGAATAAGTATATGAGTAAAGAAGGTTCTTTATATAAAGTAGAACAAGTCAATGATCATCTATTCCGCATTATTGGGTTAACTAATGAGTTTGCCTATCTTTTAATTGGTGGTAAACAAGCTTTATTAATCGATACTTGTTGTGGGGTGGGTAATATTAGAGAAGTAGTAGACTCACTCACCAACTTACCATATGAAGTGGTCTTAACTCATGGTCATGTTGATCATGCTGGTGGAGCTTCCTTATTCATGGATAAAAAACTGTATCTCAATAAGTTAGATTGGAAGATGGCTAAGACTCAAATGAAGAGGTGGATGCGAGACTTCTATGTTACTTGTAGTTTGAAGTTTGCTAATGCCCAGAAAAAGCCGGCTAATCTAACATATATTCAAAATAAAAACCCACTTTTTAATGAATTACAAGAGGGTCAAGAATTTGATTTAGGGGGCTTGCATGTTAAAGCATTTCATTTAAGAGGACATACTCCGGGGATTATGACCTTATTAATAGAAGAAGATCGTTTACTTTTAACTGGAGATGCTTGTAACCCTTCTGTTTTCTTATTTTTACCAGGTTCAAGTAGTGTAGAACAATACCGGAATAATTTAAAAGCCTACATCCCAAAAGTTGAAGGTAAGTTTGATAAGATTTTATTATCTCATTTACCAAAAGAGTGTTCAGCCTCATTTCTAGTTGAGATGCTAGTTTTATGTGATGAACTTCTTGCAAGTAAAAAGAATGAAGATAGTTTCAATATGGGTCCACTTAAAACAAAAGTGGCCAAAAAATTCAGTCGAACCACAGGGTTTACTGAACCGGTCGGACCTAATATTTTCTATAGAAAACTGGAGAACTAAATCTTCAGTTTTTTGATTATTTTTTTGAGATTATTGATTGAGATTAATTCTTCTATTGCTGCAAAGGAAGTAAGTTCATAATCTTGATAATACTTGGAAATGGCATTAATTAGTTTATCACTATTATTTTGGGCATTCTCATAGTTTTGAGGACTATTATGTAATGCTTCATCTAGAACAACCAGCAAGGCCCGTCTAATCATAGCAAGCAAGGATGATTCAATCCAGTAATCAACCGAATTATCTTTCTCTAGTTGTTTAAGTTTTAGATATAATGGTAAGCCATCTTCTTCATTATGCCATAGGTCAATAAAAGTATAATCAAAATGAGGGGCAGTTCTTAAGTATTCAACTGCATCCATTTGAATGATGGTGATTTTAGTTTTATCTTCAAATTGTGGCAAAATGTATTGCTTAAATAAGGCAATGATAGTTGGGTCATTTTCAATAATGGTTATTTTCTGAACTGCTTTTTTAATTGAGCACATGTAAGCAAAATAACCTAAACCTAAGCCCATGACTAAGATATTACCTGTAGCGTGATTTACGCTTGCTTGCATAGTATTTATCTCATGGGGTGTGATTGACATCCAGATGGCGTTATTTTGGAGTAATAAAGGATAAACTAAAGGCTTAGTAAAGTATCCCAGGTGAGTTACTTCATAAAAGCCATTAAAAGTTAAATCACAATAAACAAAACCTTCATAAGGTAAAAAGGTATTAGAAGTGAACTCCCAATTGTCTTTCTTAAGCTTTGGTAGTTTAATGTTTTTATAGTAAGGGTTATTTAAATAATCCTGAGTATTTAAACAATCAATTTGATCTAGATGGTGATTCTTGACTAGGGGTTTTAGTTCGACTGATGTCTCATCAATGTTTAAAACTGTTAGTAAAGCAAGGTAATAACTTCCAAACTCTTCTAATAACTCTAAATCAATATCATTATAATGTTCGGTTAAATAGTCAGTATAAAGATTAGCAATCTCAATGTTGCTATCTAAGGCCGTAATTAAATGCTGTAACTTACATTCATCTTGCTTGTTTAGTTTTAATTTCATGCTCTTATTATAGCATTAAAGACTTGAGATAACATTCTTATTGGTCAGCAATTGAAAAGACAATTCGGTGTTTTGAAACCTTATAGTTGGAGAAGTATAACAAAACAGCATATTCTATGTTGGAAAAGTATAAATAAATTAACATTTTGTTGTTGGAAAAGTATAAAAGGTATATAGTAATATTGTAAGAAAGATGTATGAAGGGAATGGTATCGATGTTAAGAAGAAAATTTGAAAACAAATTGAACGAATGGCTTGCAAATAAAAAGATTCTTCTAGTTGATGGAGCAAGGCAGGTTGGGAAAACCTACATTATTGAAGCGTTTTGTAAACAAAAGTTTGTTAACTTTGTGGAAATAAATCTTGCCAATAATAAAGAAGCAATTGTTGCTTTAGAACATGCAAGAAATGTTAAAGACTTTCTTTTTGTTATTTCCTCATTCAGCAAAGTATCATTGATTCCTGGCCAAACCGTCATTTTTATCGATGAAATACAATTAGCTCCTCAAATCGATTTTCGAACTTTAGCTAAACCACTATGCCAGAATGGGCAATTCCGTTTCATCTTTTCCGGATCATTACTGGGAGTTTCTGAATTCAATACAGCTCTTGAACCTATGGGCTTTCTTTATAGCGAGACCATGTATCCTTTGGATTTTGAAGAATTTTTGTGGGCTAACGGCGTTCAAGATGAGGTATATGATAAAGTAAGAGAGTGCTTTTATGAGAAAAAAGAAGTCCCACCTTTTATTCATACTCAATTACTGGATTATTTCTACAATTATCTGCTTGTTGGAGGTATGCCAGAAGCTGTTGATTCATATATCAAGAATAACGACTTAAAAAAAATAAACTTGATTCACCGTGCTATTGAGCAACATTATGTTGCAGACATAACTAAATATGCCCCTTTAGAGAAAAGACCCTTAATTAAAATGGCATATGAAGTTCTCCCTAGTGAAATATCCTCAAAGTCGAAAAGATTTACACTTTCTTTGATTGGAAATCAACATAAATTAACAAAAGTTGATAACGATTTCTTTTGGCTATCTGAGGCAGGAGTAGCAATTCCAGTTTATACGGTAAGCGAACCAAAGATTCCCTTGTTGCTTTCTAGAAATAGTCGTCTTTTAAAATTATTTGCTTCTGATGTTGGAATGCTGACTTATCGTTTAATGGACACAGAGGTTCAAAGAAAGATTTCAGCCCATGAAAAAGATATTAATTATGGCGCTATTTTTGAAAATGCAGTAGCCCAAGAACTGCTAACCCATAATTTTAAAGAAATCTATTACTTTTCTTCCAAAAAACAGGGCGAAGTTGATTTTTTAATAACTTATAAAGGGAACGTTTTACCACTCGAAATTAAGTCTGGGAAGGATTATCAAAGGCATGTGGCCTTGGATAATCTCTTAGCTAATGAAGAATATGAAATTCATGAAGCTTATATCTTCTCTAATTCAAATATAAAAGTGGTGGGTAACAAAGTATATTATCCAATCTATATGATCGGTTGTCTCCAAAGAGACTGCGAATAAAAACCTCCAGATTATATCTGGAGGTTTTATTTTATTCTTTGTCTTTTAAGATTTGAATGAATAAACGTTTTGCATCTTTACTACTAATGAAAGGATAGAGGGCATTGATATTCAAATCTTTGAATTCACCGGCCAAGTATCGATCCACTACTTTAGATAGGCATTCTTCACTTACAAATGGGGCGATTGCAACTGGATTATAGTTATCATCACCTTTTTCTAATGTTCGCATGAAGAGGGCATTACAATCTTCTTCACTGGCGAAAGGTAAGACAGCCACTAATTCATTGCCACTTAATACTGCGTCCCCCTCTAAAAACTTGGTCACTACTTCGTGGACATCTTCTTCATCTAGAAATGGCAGTATTTGTAAAAGCTTCTTAGTCTTCTTTTCGGTGCTCGGTTTTAGACCAGAAATCTTAAAGAAGTCTTTGTCATCTCCATCATCTTTTGCTTCTTCAATTATTTCAGCGATATCTTCAGCCACATCTTCACAAAGATCATCTAAATCATCTTCATCTTGGAGATTCTTAGTTTTAATCTTTTGGATGGCTTTTGCGAAACGTTTAGCTACTTTTACTTTAGTTTCTTCATCCAACGAGTTTAACTCTTTTTCATACTTCTCCATTAACTCTTTAATCTTCTTCTTTTGTAAGTCACTGAACTCATATTTCTTATCATCATTTTTAATTAAATCTTCAATATAACTCATAATTTGCTCCTCCTTAAATAATAATCTTCATCATTAGTTAACTTTGGTCTAATTTTTTCAATCGGGCAATATAACCTACCATCTTTAATGGCCTTTAAGACCATCAGTCTTTCAGAAGGCAATAGCTGATTGAAAATCTCAACTAAGTTCACATCTAATTCATTCCGAATTAGTTTATTAACAATATATAATCTTTCTTGTCCCTTGAAGATATCGGTAGGATCTACCACTGTTTTACTATCTAGACAGAGTAGTTCTTCAATTGAGATACCAAAGAACTGACTTAGTTCTAGAATGCTATCAACACTTGGGACAGCAGTACCATTTTCCCACTTAGATAAACCTTGCCTACTCACATACATCTTGCTAGCCAAATCTTCTTGTGAGAGATTGTGTTCTTTCCTAAGTAAGCAGATTTTACAGCCTACTTGTTTAAAATCAATCATTAACCTGCCTCCTTATGCTTCTATTTTGCTAGTCTATCTTCTAAAAGTCACGCAACGCTCAGTTGCAAATTACTCTTTTAGTATACTTAGAAGTAGGGCAAGATAACAAGTTATCATTATTAAATAATTACTATTGACTACATTGTAGTTGCTGCCTATAATGATTATAGGAGGCTGATATTTATGGCAGTAACTTCAGTAAGAACAAATGATGAAGAAACAAAACTTTTTAAGAGCTATGCAGCTTTGCATGGCATTTCACTATCGGAGGCTTTTAAAGTGGCTTTAATCGAAAGAATTGAGGATGAATTTGATATTGCTGACATGGATGAAGCATTGAAGAGATTTAACAAGGACCCTAAAACATATACATTAGAAGAATTAAGAAAGAAATTCAATTTATGACATATCAGATTACTTTTTCTAAAGAAGCAATAAATGAATTTGGAAAACTTGATCATTATACACAGGTAATAATCAATGCTTGGATTTCTAAACATCTAGAGAATTGCGAAAATCCAAGAGCTTTTGGTAAGCCGTTAATTGCTGGATTCTCTGGCCAATGGCGCTATCGCATTGGCGACTACCGCTTACTTTGTCTAATCAAAGATTGCGAATTAATTGTTCTAGTCATTAAAGTTGGCCATCGTCGCGATGTATATACGAGATAATATCCTTATTAGTATTTTTAGCTGATTATTTCTAGTTGATTTTCTTCAAAGGTAAAGACGGGCACACCAAATTTACGACTATCTAGTTCTACTAAATATAAGACACCATATTCTTTATTTGTATGTGATTCTAAAACAGTACCCTTGGTACCTTTAGGTATAATAACACCATCTACTTTGACATCAAAAGAGAGTTTTACTCGACTATATTCCTTAATTGCCATGTTCTCACGTCCTTGTATTTGTAAGCCCATTGTATCTAATATGATGTCCAAAAAAATACCCATATTCTTTGGGAATGTTTTATATGAAATAATTGTATATCCAATTGACAATGTTATAACATATGTATATACTTTTATTAGAGGTGATAATATGGTGATTACACTTAAAAAGATTGGAAATAGCAGGGGAATCATTATTCCTTCAAGTATTTTGAAGGCCCTTGATATTAAAGATAATGATGAATTGACCATAGTTAGTTCCAATAAAAACATAATTATTAAGAAGAACAAACAAACCGCTAAAACCTTAGCTGATTTATTTGCAAATTATCATGGCGACTATGAACCTGTCGAAGTTGATTGGGGTAAGCCAAAGGGAAGAGAAGTATGGTAAAACAAGGAGATATTGTTTTTGTTGATTTTGATCCAGCGCTGGGTCATGAACAAAAAGGCAGAAGACCAGCGGTTGTTATTTCTAATTCTGAGTTCATCTCTAGAACAAAGGGATTAGCAATCATGCTCCCAATTACGAGTACTATTCATCCGGGGTTTCCTCTTCATGTTGATTTGCAAGGCCGGACTAAAACAAAGGGTCAAATACTCTGTGAACAACCTAAAGTGATTGATACAAACTCCAAGGACTATGTTCTAATTGAATCTGTTCCAGAAGATATCTTGAAAAAGGTCATCGACATTGTGATGCTAGAAATCAGTTATAATTAATTGTAGTTACATTATATTTTGTTACTCAATTCTTATTGAATTGGGTTTTCTTATGAAAAGAATCTAACTAATAAGGCGGAAATAGCAAGATGATGCTCTTTCTTTCTAATAAAGTGCTATAATCCATTCGATACATATGGTGGCAATTGTCATTATTTCAGTTGTTGGGGTCTTAGGGATGTTAACTTGCTTAGCCTTCTTCCCAACCATAAACGTGGGTAAGGTGCGTCTTCAAACTTTTTGGATGCCACCTTTTATTTCGGCAATTATTCTCCTTTGTTCTTCCTTAGTACCTTGGTCATATTTCTCGGATTTCTTACTCTCAAAATCGGTAATTAATCCATTAGAAATACTGGCTTTATTCCTTTCGATGTCTTTTATCTCAATTGTGCTTGATGAAGCTGGTTTCTTTTCCTATTTGGCAAGCCGCGTAGTGAAAAAGGCGGGCTCAAGTCAATTAAAAGTCTTTTTGTTTCTCTACTTATTGACTAGTTTATTAACTATTTTTACCTCAAATGACATAATTATCTTAACTTTTACTCCATTCTTAATCTATTTTTGCAAGCGGACTGGAGTCGATCCTATTCCATATCTAGTTGGGGAATTTGTGGCTGCTAATACTTGGAGTATGTTACTTTTAATTGGTAATCCAACAAATATCTTTTTAGGTGAATCATTTGGTATCAACTTTATTGATTATTTGTTTACTATGTGGCCGAGTGCTTTATTAAGTGGGGTAGTTTCTTTTGCTATTATGTTTCTTTTATTTAGAAATAAACTAAAGATACCATTTAAGACTAGTATTGATATAGAAATATCTCCTATTAAAGATGTTCCTTTAATGATTGGCAGTTTGACTTGTTTATTAGTTTGTATTCTTTTAATGGCTTTGGCTAATTTATTCAGTTGGTCATTATGGCTAATTAGTGTTTGTGCAGCATTGGTCTTACTGGTCTTTTCCTTAATCTACATTGTTATCAAGAAAAAACAGGCTCCTTTATTAGGCCATTCCTTAACTAGATTGCCTTATGAAGTAATTCCGTTTGTTTTAGCTATGTTTGTCTTGGTCTTAGCCTTAAAGAAGAGTGGAATTACTGCTTCTTTAGCTGCCTTGCTGGATGCTTACACTCCACTTTGGTCATATGGCTTATCTTCCTTTTTAAGTTGTAACTTGGTGAATAATATACCAACTTCAGTCTTATATCTAGAAGTGATTAGGGATGGAAATACATTAACACAAGCAGTTTATGCCACTATTATTGCTACTAACATTGGGGCAGTTTTAACTCCAGTTGGAGCTTTGGCTGGCATTATGTGGATGGGATTATTAAAAGGACATGGAATATCCTATTCCTTCATTAAATTTATTAAATATGGAGTCTTAATTGCAATTCCTACCTTAGTGGTTGCACTACTATGTCTATATCTCTAGAATGAATAAACGCATTTTTGTATGCATTCTACTTGCATTCATTGACTTAATAGTATAATGTATCAATAGGAGATAACAAATGATTCAAAGAAAAACCACTCAATGTTCCTTAATACTCAATGCAGTGCAAGCTTTGCATACTCATCCAAGTGCGGATGAAGTTTATGCTTATCTTCACGCAACTAAGCCGACTATTAGTCGGGCTACGGTTTATCGTGACTTAAATCGTTTAGCTGAAGAAGGTAAGATTAAAAGAGTAGAAATCACTTCTAGTGCTACTAGATTCGATTATCGTTTAGATGATCATTATCACTTCAAATGCTTAGGTTGTGGGTGTGTCTATGATGTCAATCAAGAAGAAGTTAAAGGATTACCTATAATTAGTGATGCTAAAGGCTTAGCGATTACTGGCTTCGATGTGGTTTTTAAAGGTTATTGTCCTAAGTGTCAACATAAATAGGTGACTGCGGACTTAGTTCCGTACATATATACAGTCAGAAAAGGAGATTATTTATGAGAAGTATTGCTAGATTAGAGTTACAATATGCCCATCGTTTCTATGGTTTCAAAGGTGAAGCCCAATATCTACATGGACATACCGGAATCTTAACTATTGAAGTTGAAGATTCCATCAATAAGGGAGTTAACATGGTCTTCCCATGCAATGAAATTCAAAAAACTGCTTGGGATTTATTAAGAAATTTTGACCACGCCCTTATCTTAAGAGAAGATGACCCATTACTCCCTGC
>Ga0265294_10003309_pt1 | contig 20691 bp, 16 predicted proteins | sample MunlanPumphouse3_FD_192504 | JGI IMG/M metagenome (GOLD analysis project Ga0265294, IMG submission 192504) | Groundwater microbial communities from a municipal landfill in Southern Ontario, Canada - Pumphouse #3 | ecosystem: Environmental > Aquatic > Deep subsurface > Groundwater | place...
GAAAGGCAGGTTACCTACGTGTTACTCACCCGTTCGCCACTAAGGTATTGCTACCTTCGTTCGACTTGCATGTATTAGGCACGCCGCCAGCGTTCATCCTGAGCCAGGATCAAACTCTCAAAAGTTTATTCTAGTTCAAAATTATTATCTGGTTGTATTTTTGTATTATTAAAATTGACGTTAATGTTGTTTGTACATCTGTTCAGTTTTCAAAGATCAGCTGCATGCTATACGCTAGTATAGGCCCTCTCGGGCGAATTCGCATGCTTAAATAGGTTATCATCCCTACATAGTAGTGTCAAGAACAAAAACTTTATTTTTTTACTTATTTATAAAGCTCTTCCCTAGCGCACGCCCTTACCTTTATATAAAATAGATAAAAACCATAAATAGATGATTTTCTAAAGAAAAAAAGACCGAATCAATGATTCAGTCTTCATATCTTATTTAAATACTTTAGATTTCTTTTTTCCAAAGGCCGTGCAAGTTGCAATATTCATAAGCGGCTTTGGCGACTTCGCCTTCGACCAAACAGAAGACAGCAACTGGTTCTTGACCAGGATTTAACTTTGTCCGACGGATACCAAGATTTGTTTCAAGGTGAATCCATTGAATAAAGTGTTCAGGTAGCATTGGGTGAGTAACGGAACCCACTTTAACGATGACCTTGTGACCATCAACTTTAACTTCAGGAATGTGTTTTTCAAGCGCGACATTTTCTTGTGTATCGGCTTCGACTTCTTCCATTTCTTGACCGCAGCAAATCATTGGCACGCCGCTATCGACAATCGACTCAACGAAATTGCCACAGATGGGGCACATAAAGAATTTTGACATTTTAGATACCTCTTCTTTCCTAATACTAATTTTAACGGATTATAAGTCTTGTTTGAAGTAATAAATGAATTGAAGTTCTTTATCTTCTTGTCACGCGCGAAAGAATAATGGCTATCCGCATAAACATATAGATAAAATCAACATAGATATTAAATGCGCAGTATAAGGCCAAATTATTCGTCATACTGCCTGATTCAATAATTTTGCGAATGCGCCAAATATCAAATGCGGTAATTAACATGATGGCCCCAAACGAAGCAAAGGTCACAATCCACTCAATCATGCCGCTACCAATGAACCAGTTAATTAATGAAAGAAATATCGACCCAATAAGAAGACCCATACCGACGATTAATAGACCAGATAAATTAACTTTCGAGAAATACCCTACCGCTGCCATAACACCAAAAACGACACAAGTTAGGCCAAAGGTCATACCGATAAGATACCAATCAAGCGTCAATGTCAGGGCTGAAAGCAAAATGCCCATGGCAATCGTGTATAAAGCGAAGGGGACAATCATATTTCCGCCGCGACGGAAAACACGAAAAGTAATCCAAAAAATGAGAACTATTTGCACAATTGCCGCACCGATAATTAAACCGAGATAAATGTCGCTTGCAACATCAATTGGAATAACGCTAGTAAATAGATAACTAGTTAAGAGAGCAATTCCCGCGGTAACCAAAAAGCCAATGGCAGCATAGCCAAAGATAACGCCGAGAAATCTACTTCCTTCGGTCGTTTGTACTTTTTCATATCTTTGATAATTGTACATTTGAACTCCTCCTAGATAATATTGTTAATAAGTTCTTTAAATGATTCAATGCTTAACGAAGCTCCGCCGACAAGGGCACCATCAATATCGGCGGTTGTCAAATACGCTTTGACATTATCAGGCTTAACCGAGCCGCCATAAAGAATGCGAATTTTATCTGCGACATCCCCATATTGTTTTCTGAGTAAATCACGAATATAAGAACAAATGTCTTGGGCAATTTCAACCGAAGCATTTTTCCCTGTTCCAATCGACCAAACAGGTTCGTAAGCAACGATAACTTTTTCGGCCGATTCGCTAGAAATTTCACTAAATCCGACGTCAATTTGCTGTTTTATTACTTTTTTTGTGTTTTTCTTCTCGAATTGTTCGAGTGTCTCGCCGACACAGTAAACGGGCGTCATCTCGTTGGTGAGAAGAGCCTTCATTTTCAAGTTACATTTTTCGCTTGTCTCGTTATCATAACTTCGGCGTTCCGAGTGGCCGATAATTGCCCAATTGACATTAATCTCCTTGAGCATTGCAATTGAAACCTCGCCAGTATAGGCCCCCGATGGTTTGTAATGAACATTTTGTGAGGCCACAATCATGTTCGGATTATATTTTTTGACGACAGGAAGTGAAAGATAGGCAGGAGCGACACCAATATCGATACTATGCAATTCAGCTAATGCCGATAAAGCCAAAGAACCCAAGGCAAAAACCTTAGTTTCTTCACGGGTTTTGTTCATTTTCCAGTTGCCAAGTAATAGTTTCTTTCTCATCTTGCCACCTACTTAAGGACGTCAATGCCGGGAAGATGCCCGTCATTTTCGATCATTTCTAATGAAGCTCCACCGCCAGTTGAGACATGAGAAAAGGAATTGGTATAACCAAATTCGCTAACGGCTGCAGCGGAGTCGCCACCACCGCAAACGGTGAAAGCATTTCGCAACTTATCAACCGCTTCGCAAACGGCGATAGTGCCATCGGCAAAATCCTTTTGTTCAAAAACGCCCATCGGACCATTCCAGAAGACCATTTTTGCTCTAGCGATTTCTTGCTGATAAAGTGCCGCTGTTTTCGGACCGATATCCATTCCTTCAAAACCTTCAGGAATATTTGAATCTTCAGTGATAATTTTTTGCTTCCAGCCTTCAAAGTCATCAGTCGCGATTGAATCAATCGGCAAAAGGATGCGACCATTTGCTTCTTCATAACATTTTTTTGCATACGCTAATTGTTCATCTTCGCATGGTGATTTACCAATTGAACGACCAAGAGCTTTAGCAAATGTATAAGCCATCGCACCGCCAATAAGAATTTTGTCACATTTCTTTAATAAAGAATCGATAACTTTAATTTTATCCGAGACTTTAAAACCGCCAAGAATAGCGATGTAAGGACGATCGCTTTCTTTAACTTCAACGCAACGGGTTAGATTGCGAATTTCTTTTTCGACTAAATAGCCAACGGCCACTGGCTTACCTTCAGATTTTAGAATTTCTGGAATACCATAGGTCGAGGCATGAGCGCGATGAGCGCTTCCGAAGGCGTCCATGACATAGATATCAATGTTTTCAGCCCACTTTTTGGCTAATTCGGGATCGTTTTTCTCTTCGCCCTTTTCATAACGCGTGTTTTGAACTAAAACAACCTCACCAGCTTCAATTGTGCGCATGAAAAAGTTTGTCAAATCGCCGGTTGTCTCTGGACAAAAGGCGACCGGTTTTTTAAGAATTTCCCCTAGACGAGCAGCGACTGGAGCGAGGCTGTTCTTCTTTTTTTGTGCTTCGACAACTTCCGGAGTTTCCTTGTGTTTAATCTTACCAAGGTGTGAGAGTAAAATGACTTTTGCACCATGAGAAATAAGGGCCTTGATTGTTGGCACGGCTTGCACAATGCGATTATCATCGCGAATCTGACCATCCTTTAATGGAACATTAAAGTCAACACGAACAAGAACTCGTTTCCCCTTAACATCTCCCAATTGATCTATTGTAAGCATAATAATGCCTCCTTAATTTAAACAAAAAGGTGCCTTTGATAAAAGCACCTTTGCCGAGAACTTATTTTATTCCTAAAACTTTAGCTAATTCTTTGGCAATACGCAAGTATTGGCAAGTATAGCTGTATTCGTTATCATACCAAGCGACAACCTTAACAAACTGTTGCCCTTCTGGATTTGAGAAGACGGCTGTTTGCGTCGCATCAAAGATTGAACCAGCAGTTGCGCCAATGATATCGCTACTAACGATTTCATCTTCGTTATAATCAAGAACATCCTTGAGATAGGTGTTAGCTGCTTCTTTCATAGCGGCATTAATTTCTTCAATAGTGACATTCTTTTCTAACGACAAGGAAAGGTCAATTAATGAACCATCAATGACCGGGACACGGAGAGCGCCACCTTGCAAGCGGCCCTTTAATTCCGGAATGACAAGATTAATTGCTTTAGCAGCACCAGTTGTCGTTGGAACGATGTTGGCGGCGGCGGCACGACCCCGGCGACTGTTGCCTTTTTTGACCAAGTCAAGTGTCGTTTGGTCATTGGTGTAAGCATGAATGGTCGTCATGTATCCACCTTTAATGCCAAATTTGTCAACGAGAACTTTAACGACAGGGGCTAAACAGTTTGTCGTACATGAAGCACCTGAGATAATCGTCATATCTTTTGTAAGTTTGCTTTCGTTAACACCATAGACAAAGGTTGGTGTTTCTTTATCAGCTGGGGCAGAGATGACAACACCTTTTGCTCCACCTTCAGTAATATGAACAGAGGCATCAGCTTTTCCTTTAAAACGGCCGGTGCATTCTAGAACAAGTTCAGCACCATAGTCTGACCATTTGATTAATTTAGGGTCAGGTTGACCAATGACAGGAATAACTTTACCCTTGTAAACAATTGCGTTTTTTTCAACATCGACAGTGATGTCGTTGACACCGAAACGTTTGTGAGCGGTGTCATATTTTAGAAGATAAGCTAATGAAGCCGCATCCGCTAAATCGTTAATTGCGACAACTTCAAAATCACCAGTCTCATAAGCTCTTCGAAAAGCGAGACGGCCAATTCTTCCAAATCCATTTATTGCGATCTTAATTGACATATATATGTCCTCCTTTTTTTCTACCGCGTTTATTATATAGGAAATAGTCCTTTTATTTAAGTAAAAAAGTATTGTAAGCGTTTACTAATTTTCGTGAAGAGACATCTGTAAACCATAAAACAAGCGTTTTATATGAAGGGGAATGAGGTTATTCCCTTAAATAGTGTCTCTAAATTAATTTCAAAGGCAAAGGCGATTTTTTCCAGCACTTTAAGTGATGGATTCCGCCGTCCGTTTTCTAAATCTGACAAATAGTTGCGATTTAAATTAGAACGGAAAGCCAATTCTTCTTGATTCCAACCACGACTAGTCCGAAGTTTGGCTATCTTGCGACCAAGTTGCAAATTAGTCTTCACTTCTTTCTCCACGATAACGTTTAGCAAGAATGCTCAAAGCCCGAAAAAGATGATTAATATTCGATTTAGTGACGATTTTATCTAATCTTTCACTCATTATCGATGCAAGTTCATCCATGGTCGCATCTTCGTGTTCTAAACGTATCTTTGCTAATAGACGCTGTTTTTCATTTGCAAGATTATTAACCCCTAAAATCTTATCGATAACGCGCAAGTCAGCAATTTGCTTTTTTGATGACTTCATCGTTTTGGCATAATTCGCTGTATCGAGATTTTGCAGACGATTACCAATATTGGCAAATTCACGATCAATCCGAATATTTTCGAATTCAAGAGATGAATCGGTGGCTCCCATTAAAATTAAAAAATCGGCAATTTGATCTGATTTTTTTAAATAGATAACAAAATGATCGCGCCGCTTAATAATTTTAGGATTAAAACTACCGCCCTTATACTTTTCAATTAATTTTAAAAACCATTTTGCATAGTTTTCATCATTGACAGCAACTTCAAAATGATAATTGGAACTATGTGGACTATTAACCGAACCAGAGGCTAAAAAAGCGCCTGCTAAATATCCACCAATCATGTCGTCATTAAAAACGATGCTCTTGGCAATTTTACCTTCGAGAAAGGATATTTCTAAATCACCCATGATATATTCGGCTTCTTGATCGATGATAATATTATAGGTTGTGCGCTTTTTAAACTTCATTGTCTTCTCGTAAGAGAAGCGAACATTAATGCCATAAATTTGTTGAATAATAAGATATATAAATTTAGCAATTTTTGCATTCTCGGTTTGTAAAAGAATCGCAACATGGCGATTCTTGATTTCCATGCGACCATTAACTTTTATGAAGGCCGCAACTAAGGAGCGTAAACGTTCTTCACTGAAGGGCTTGGTAACAATTTCTTCTTTGACTTTACGAGTAAACGAAATCGTTGGTCTCACTTTTTATATTTCCCGATATCGCGATGTAGACAAAGAGTACGATATTTGCTTTCGTATTTCTTGGTGAGATATTCGGCGATGACAACCGAACGATGCTGACCACCGCTACAGCCAATACCGACAACAAAAAAGTTACGATCCTCTTCTTTGACTTTGGCAAGATAATAATTAAGATACTTTTCGATATTTCTTATTAATTCTTGGGCTTCCTTATCTTCCAGAACAAATTTTTTGACTGGATCATCAAGACCTGTCATATCCTTCAATTCACTAATCCAATATGGATTGGGGACGATTCTTGTATCAAAGACCATTTCCACATCAAAAGGAATTCCATGTTTAAAGCCGAATGACACAAAGCTAATCGTCAAGTCTCCACTTTCCATGCCACGAATATTTGTGAAAATAAACTTCCGTAACTCAGTCGCCGTTTTTCCGGATGTATCGACATACATATCGACATCTTTTTGTAATTTATCCATTAAGATTCGATCGCGAGCAATAGAATCTGCAAGCGAAAGACCATGAGCCTGAGCTGGATGAATGTGACGAGTTAAACGAAAGCGTGTTAAGAGTTCGGCCTCTGAAGCATCAAGGGCTAAAAAGGTGACTCTAAAGTTTGCATTTTCCCGAGCTTTAGTGGCAGCTTTAAGCGCTTCGTCAATCGCCATAACAACAACTGTACGGCGGAAACGAACCATATCATCCTCAAAGGCTCTAAACAATTTGGGAATAACAGAAAAAGGAACGTTTTCAACGATATAGTAATCCATTTCTTCAAAGGCTCGAACAGCCGTTGATTTTCCGGCGCCAGACACTCCAGTTAAAATAATTAATTCAATCATAAAAATACCTTCTAACTCATATCATAACATAACATGTTACAAAAAATAGGTCTTTTCACAGCAAAAAGTTAAGGGAACAAATGATAAATATCGACTAAAAAGCATTGATAAAAGGCTATTTTCTAACTTTGATGTAGCGAATCGCTGTCGCCGCAGCAATGCAACCATCACCAGCCGCCGTCACAAGCTGCCGCAGCTTTTTGTCAATTGTGTCGCCAGCAGCTAGAAGACCTGGAACGTTTGTCTCCATATCCTTGCTGACAACTAAGTAGCCATTCCTTGTTTCAACTTTAAGATTAGCAAGGAATTCAGTTAATGTTTTTTGTCCGATATAGGGAAAAACAGCACTGACTTTGATTTCCTGCTCATTGTTTGTTTCTAAGTTGCTGACCAAGATGCTTTCAACATGGTCAGTGCCTTTAATCGACAAGACGTCGCTAAAAGCGAGAATATCAATATTTGGTCTCTTTATTGCATTAGGAAGTTTGCTCGATTCAATATCCTCAAGACGAACTTTGCTGATGAGGTAAACTTTTTTAGCAATTCCCGAAAGGTAAATAGCTTCGTCAAGAGCCGTATCAAGATAGCCAACAACTGCAACTTCTTTGTTGCGGTAAAGCGGACCGTCGCATGTCGCACAATAAGAAACACCACGGTTTAGAAATTGTTTTTCACCAGGAATACCTAACTGCTTTTCAATTGTTCCAGTAGCAATTATAACGACTTTTGCTTCAATAAAATGCTCTTCGGTTTGAACAAGAAACAATCCATTGTCTTGTTTGGTAACGTTTAAAACATTACCGTATTCAAGTTCAATTCCATTTTTTTCGGCTTGTTCCATTAGTTTATACGCCAATTCAGGTCCGCTGATAGCTTCAAAACCAGGGTAATTATATATATCGCCAAGTTTGGCGAGCTTACCACCAAAAACGTTACGATCAATCGCGATAACGCTTAGATTGCTTCGTTTTACATATAAACCGGCAGTAATTCCCGCGATTCCACCACCAATAATCGCCACATCGATTTGCTTATTCATCATTAATCACCTCAATAAAATTATGAAACGAATCAATATAATAGTCAGCCTTTACTTCTGATGGGATGTCGCGCGGTGTCCATGTGACCAAAGCGATATCAACACCGGCATTGCGCGCTGTCAAATAATCAGTTAAGGTATCACCGACAAATAAAACCTCTTTCTTGCTATTGATGCCAAAGAAATTCATCGCCTTGAAAATGCCTTCAGGATTAGGTTTTGGCATTTTAACATCATCATGAGCAATTAATAAATCAAAAATACCTTCAAGTTTCATCAAGCTAATTGTGTATTCCGAAGGATAGCGATGTTTCGAAGTGACGATTCCTGCCTTGATTCCCCGCTCATGAAGTTGTTCAACTAATTCGCGAACAAAAGGAAAGGGTTTTACATGCTTTTTATAATTTGGAAGCGAGAGGCGTCGAAATTCGTCAAAGGCGAATTGAGGATCAAGATGAGGAAATTCGCGTTTTAAAGTATCAAAGATAGGCGGACCGGAAAAAGTGAGCATATGATCAATCGTCGCTTGATAATCAGGGCGATATAAGCGATATAGTTCGATGAAAGTAGCGACAAGCATGCCGTCTGTATCGGCAATTGTGCCATCCATATCAAAAAGGACAATTTTATACATATTTAAACTGTCTCATAATTTCTCGGCTCGAGATTCTTCTTTTTACGAATGTAATCATAAACGTGAAAAACAATAATACCAATCACGCCTACGCCGATTAGTAAGAAGGAAGAAATCCAAGATTCACCGTATTCAAAGTTACCATCGCGCAGTGGTTCCATGATTGCTCGAGTTGCACCATACCAAATTAGATAACCCATTGAAAGATCACCAAGCGATATCCATTTTCTTAGCCCTTTGCCCACGCCATAAGTAATGACAAAATAGCCGAGAATGTTTGTCACTGATTCAATTAAGAAAAGAGGAAGATATATATATCCAGCAGCGGCGTGTCCACTTGTTGAACTATAAGCCAAATTATTCGTAAGAATAGAAGGTAAGAAACTCCATGCTGAAGCAAGGACTTGATTACCATGAACTTCGATGTTAAAAAAGTTGCCCCAACGGCCAATCGCTTGTGCGATCAGAATCGCTGGAACAATAACATCCATCGCCCAGCGAATATTGATGTATTTACGACGAACCATTAAAAAGGTTACTCCGACAATAATGCCAAGAATTGCTCCTCCCATAATAGCCAAGCCGCCATCCCAAACTTGTAAAACAGCAAGAAAATCGTTGGCGTAGCGATCGAATTCCAACACATAGCAATACCATAATCTCGCACCGACAAGTCCGGCTGGAAAGGCGATATAAAATGTCGTGTCGAGAATGCCATGACGTTTAAACTTTTTAAAGAAGAAATGATCAGCGACGAAATAAACAATAATGGCACCACTAACGATTAAAATCCCATAAAAAGTGACAGCAAATCGAGCCGTGTGATTAAAAGGATCGACAAAACCATCGGTAAGAGAAATACGATTAGCTAAAGGATACACCAAATGAGCTGCTATTCCTTCACTAGCAAGTGCTAAGAAGATAATAATAACTGGGATTGAGATGTACATGAAAAGGCGAACAAATTTAAGAGTTGTTTTTTCAAGAGTTGGCTTATAAAAATTTAAACCAAAAGTTGCATACATTGTAGAAAGACCAAGACCGAAGAAAAAACTTCCAATCAAAGACATAGCGTATTGACCGCCCGTCAGCGTCCACCCTTTGCCAAGAATTAAACCAAGCATCGCTAATAAAGAAAAAAGACTAGCCGCGCCAATCGCGCCTACTAATTTGAATAGTTCGTCTTTTAACAAAACTATTTGTTGTTCGTTTTTAACGATTTTCTTGAGGGTTAAATGTAAAAAAACAAAAGATGCAAGAACGAGAATTAAACCAATGTAACCGAGTGCTTTCATAATAATTACCTGTTTGAAAGAATATCACTATAAGCGCTATTCAACAACCTTCTTTTCACTACCTTTTAAAATATTTTTTAAATATTGCCCAGTATAAGAGTCGGGACATGCGGCAATATCCTCTGGCGTTCCTTTGGCTAAAATACGACCGCCGGCATCACCGCCATCTTTACCAATATCGATGATATAATCAGCGACTTTAACAACATCAAGATTATGTTCAATTACAAGAACGGTATCGCCATTATCAACAATTTTTTGCAAAACCTCGACAAGACGTTTGACATCATCGGTATGTAAACCGGTTGTCGGTTCATCAAGGATATATAGCGTTTTCCCCGTTGGCCGACGTTGTAATTCAAGAGCCAATTTAACGCGCTGGGCTTCACCACCACTTAAAGTAGTTGCTTGTTGTCCTAATTTAATATAACCTAGTCCGACATCAAATAATGTCTGTATTTTGCGGCGGATTTTGGGTCGATTCTCAAAAAAAGACAAGGCATCTTCAACCGTCATATCCAAGACTTCGTATATGTTTTTACCTTTATAAGTAACTTGAAGCGTTTCTTCATTATATCGTTTGCCATTACATTGATCGCATCGAACATATACATCTGGTAAGAAATTCATTGGAATACGCGTAACGCCAGCCCCTTGACAGTTTTCACAGCGACCACCAATTACGTTAAAAGAAAAGCGGCCTTTATCAAATCCTCGAGCGCGCGCTTCGATTGTTTCCGCAAAGAGTGCACGAATATCATCAAAGACCTTCGTATAAGTGGCGGGATTGCTGCGTGGTGTTCTGCCAATCGGCTCCTGCGAAACATTAATGACCTTATCAATATTTTCTAAACCCAATATATCGTCGTGTTCGCCTGGATAGGTATCAACGCCCGTTAGTCTTTGACTAATTGCTCGCGAAAGTGTTTGAGTGACGAGCGATGACTTGCCACTGCCCGAAACACCGGTGACCGCGATAAATGTGCCTAGAGGAAACTCGACATCGATATTTTTTAAGTTGTTGCAACGAGCGCCCTTAACAGTCAAATAGCGATGGTTCCCCTCTCTTCGTTTAAGGGGTATGGGAATTCTTTTTCGCCCGGATAGATAGTCACCTGTGATTGAGTTTTTAGAATTGATAATATCCTTTAAACTTCCTTGGGCGACGATGCGTCCACCATGAATACCCGCTCCCGGACCAATGTCAACAATATAATCGGCTTCGCGAATTGTTTCTTCGTCGTGCTCGACAATAATTAGCGAGTTTCCGAGGTCACGCATTGATTTTAATGTCGCTAGTAACTTGCGATTATCTTTTTGATGAAGACCGATGCTTGGTTCATCAAGAACATAAAGAACTCCTGAAAGACGGCTGCCGATTTGCGTTGCCAAACGAATGCGTTGCGCCTCACCACCGCTTAATGTCATCGACATACGAGACAATGTTAAATAATCAAGGCCAACATCACTTAAAAATTGCGTGCGATTACGAATTTCTTTAATAACTAGCTGACCAATTTCTTTTTCGGTAGGATTTAAAACAGTGTCTAACTCATCAATGAAATTAAGTAATTTTTTGATCGGAAGTGTCGTTACTTGATAAATATTCAAATTATTAATGCGCACAGCGAGAACTTGACTATTAAGACGAGCACCGTGACACTCCGTACATTCACTATCACGCATGTAAACTTCATAGTAATCTCTCATCATTGAGCTGCTCGTTTCCAAATAGAGACGATCAATCTTAGTTTTGATACCTTCGATATATCCCGAACGATGATTTTTATTCCCGCTTACCGAAGTAATAGCATAAGTAAATGGTTTGTCGCTTCCGAAAAATATTATTTTCTTTTGATATTCACTTAACGATTTAAAGGGAATATTGAGATCGATTTTATATTGTTCACATAAATATTTAAATTCCTGCCAATCGATGTTTTTGCTATGAACGACGTTTTTATAGTAGCGTATCGCTCCTTGCATAATCGATAAATTATCATTGGGAATGAGCAAATCAAAAGCCGCTTCACGATTAATGCCTAAGCCTTTACATTTAGGACAATAGCCCAAAGGGGCATTAAACGAGAAAAGTCGTGGTTCAAGTTTCGGAACCGAGAAGCCACAATATTTACAACTATGATGCTGGCTTAAAAGTCTTTCATCTTTATCCGTTAGGAGAATAACGTAGCCATGTGACCAGTCCAAAGCGAGTTCAATTGCATCATAAATTCTCGTGCGAACATCACTTTTAACAATTAAGCGGTCAATAATAATATCAATACTGTGCCGTTTATTCTTTTCAAGTTCGGGAATTTCATCGATTCTACTTAATAAGCCATCGACGCGTAGCCTTTCAAATCCCTGTTGTCTAATCTTGCTAATCGTCTCGGCATGTGAACCTTTTTCGCTACGGACAATCGGCGAGAGAATTTGCATTCTTGTGCCTTCTTCATAGCCAAGTGCAATATCAACCATTTTTGATGGCGAGAAGGAAATAATTGGTTCGTTATGCGTCGGGCAGTATGGCACGCCGATACGAGCAAAGAGAAGACGTAAATAATCATATATTTCCGTCACAGTGCCTACTGTCGAACGAGGATTATGAGAAGTTGTTTTCTGATCTATCGAAATTGCAGGAGAAAGACCTTCAATTGAGTCAACATCTGGTTTATCAACATTACCCAAAAACTGGCGAGCATAACTCGACAAGCTCTCGACATATCGTCTTTGACCTTCGCTATAAATCGTATCAAAAGCCAGAGTTGTTTTCCCACTTCCAGATAAACCCGTAAAAACAACCAATTGATTCTTGGGAATTTCTAAATCGATGTTTTTCAGATTGTTTTCGCGAGCACCTTTAACAAAAATTGTTTTCCGTTCCATATTATCCTCAAAAGATTATTTTACCATTACTTACTGAAGCATTCTATTAAGACACTGAAAAATAAGAAAAATTTTTCTTAGAAAAACAAGGAACTATTACTATGGAAAAGAATAATGAATAGATTATAATAATATTGCTTTACATGGCGGGACGTAGCGCAGCTTGGTAGCGCACTACCTTGGGGTGGTAGGGGTCGAGGGTTCAAATCCCTCCGTTCCGACCATTTTTTTATTTTTTAAAAATTGAAAACCCGACGAATCAAGAAGTTCATCGGGTTTTTGCAAAGTTTTCGACAAAAAGTTTATAAACCGAACTTTTTAATCATTTCCCAACGCTTTTTAGCATCTCCGGCTGACTTGGCGAGAAGCGCATCCGCGTTTTCAGGGTTGATGTTTGGCAGTTGTGAGAAACGAGTTTCATTCATGACAAAGTCTCTAAACTTGCTGAAATCCGGTTCCTTGCAGTCGAGTTGCAGAGGAGCTAAACCTTGTTCTGTGCGACGAGGATCATAACGGAAGGTAGTAAAGTAACCTGCTTCCACTGCGGCTTTCTCCGTTTTAATGGAATTAGTCATTCCTCCCTTAATTCCATGATTAACACATGGTGAATAAGCGATAATTAATGACGGACCATCATAGCTTTCGGCTTCTTTAAGGGCTTGAATGGCTTTCATCGAATTAGCACCGAGAGCAATCTGGGCAACATAAACGTGGCCATAGGTCATTGCTTGTAAGGCGAGATTTTTCTTAGCGACTGTTTTACCGCTAGCAGTGAATTTTGCAATCGAACCGACTTGTGAAGACTTCGATGATTGACCACCTGTATTAGAATAGACTTCGGTATCAAGGACAAGAACATTGACATCATCGTTATTGGCTAAGACATGATCTAAGCCACCATAGCCGATGTCATAGGCCCAGCCATCACCACCGACAATCCATACTGATTTATCAACGAGATCGCGTTCATGTTTCAGAACACTCTTAACCTTTTCATCCTTGCTTGCTTTAACAAGGCGGACAAGTTCAGGGACGATCTTGCGTGATTCATCTCTGTTTTTGATGTTTTCTAAATACTTGCGAATAACTTCTTTAAGTTCATCTTCAACTTTCTCGTTACCAAGGGCTTCATCAAGAATTCGCGAAATGAGTGATAACTTATAGTTAGTAGCTAAGCGCATACCAAATCCAAATTCGGCATTATCTTCAAATAAAGAGTTAGCCCAGGCTACGCCTTCACCATTTGCATCTTTGACAAATGGAGTTAGTGGCGTTGAACCACAGTAGATCGAAGTACAACCAGTCGCGTTAGCAACTAACATATCGCGGCCAAATAGTTGTGAGGCCAGACGGTAATATGGCGTCTCACCGCAGCCAGCACAAGCACCGGAAACTTCCATATATGGCATCAAGAAGCCAACACCTTTAACGGTCGTAAGCGGGAATTTATCACTCTTGTAAGTTGTATGTTTGTAAAGGTAGTCTGCTCCTTCTTCTTGAGCGAATTGACCTTTGGCATCGACCATTTCTAGGGCAATGCGTCCAGCTTTATTGGCCAAACACTCAGCCACACAAACACCACAGCCAACACAATTTTGTGTCGAAACTTGAATGCGAAATTTTAGTCCCGCGACTGATGCTCCGCCAACAGCATCGCGGACATCGTTTTTAACAATGTCGGGGGCTTTAGCGAGTTCTTCCTCATTAATGAGGAATGGGCGAATAGTTGCATGCGGACAAACAAAGGAACAAGTATTACATTGAATACAGTTTTCTTTTATCCAGCGTGGAACCATATCAGCAATTTTGCGTTTCTCTTTGAAAGTAACGTTGTTATCCATCGTGCCATCGATTAATTCGTGTTCTACAAATTTGCTAACCGGAATCGTGTCGCCATCTAATGAACCGACAATATCGACATAATTATCAAAGTAGTCATCACCAGTTTTTAGACTGACACGCTTGTATGGTAGTTCAATCCATTTCGAATCAACCTTAACTTCGCGTAGTCCTTGGGTGCCGGCATCAACGGCTTGATTATTCATATTAATGACTTCTTCACCTTTTTTGCCATAAGCTTTAAGATTGAGTTTCTTCATCCACTCAATCGCTTCGGCATAAGGCATAATCGCAGGATTGAGATAAAAGAAGCTGGCCTGAAGTATGGTATTAGTGTGACGACCAAGTCCAATCTCACGAGCGATTTTATTCGCATCAATAACGTAGAACTTAGCGTTTCTTTTTGCTAATTGATGCTTAACGCGATTCGGAAGCATCTTTATGAGGTTTTCATCATTCATATCGGTGTTAAGTAAGAAAGTGCCGCCTTTTTTGAGGTTTTTAAGCATATCAAACTTAACAACATAGGTATCGATAGAACAACTAATAAAATCAGCGTTGCCAATAAAATAGGTTGAGCGGATTGGTGATTTTCCAAAGCGAAGGTGTGAACGTGTCACGCCGCCAGCTTTACGAGAATCGTATTGGAAATAAGCTTGGGCGTATTGTCCCGTTGCATCACCGATGATTTTAATCGATGACTTATTAGCGGAAACAGTGCCATCGCTACCTAAACCATAGAATAAGCATGAGGTATAGTCGTTAATAGTGTGGAAATCCTCATCAACCTTTAAAGAAAGATTTGTGACATCATCAACTATGCCAATGGTGAAATTATGGAATGGTTTGCCTTTTAACATGTCATAGACGGCTTTAACATCGCGAGGTGGAACATCTTTACTCGAAAGACCATAACGACCGCCATAGACGGCGATATCGCGCCCTTCTTGGCGAAGAGCAGTTACAACATCAAGATATAAAGGTTCACCTGGAGCGCCGATTTCTTTAGTGCGATCTAAAACGGCAATCCTTTTAACAGTATGAGGAATAGCGTTGGCTAAGTGTTTGCTAGAGAAAGGACGATAGAGATGTACTTTAACTAAGCCAACTTTTGATCCGCTTTTACGAAGTTCATTGATGACTTCAATTGTCGTTTCAGTCACTGAACCCATGGCCACGATAACATCTTCAGCCTTTTCGTCACCATAATAGGTAAAGGGTGCGTAATGGCGACCAGTAAGTCTTGAAGCCTCTTCAAAATATTTCTCGGCGTAATCAAGAACCTTCGCATAATGAGTATTTTGCGCTTCACGACCTTGAAAATAAATATCTTCATTTTCCGCACCACCGCGAGTAACGGGATGTGTATGCGGGTTAAGGGCTCTTGCCTTAAACTTTTCGACTTTATCAAGTGGAAGCAGTTTCTTCCACTCTTCATCATCGACTAATTCGATGTTTTGTATTTCATGAGATGTTCTGAAACCATCAAAGAAGTGCAAAACCGGTGCTTCGGCATCAATCGCGATTAAATGAGCAATTGGGGCGAGGTCAGCCACTTCCTGAACACTATGGGAAGACATAATCGTAATCCCTGTTTGACGAACAGCGTAAATATCTTGATGATCGCCAAAAATTGATAGGGCGCGCGTCGCGATACTGCGAGCTGATACGTGCAGAACAGCTGGTAGAAGTTCCCCACACCACTTATAAATATTTGGAATCATTAACAATAGGCCTTGGCTGGCCGTGTAAGATGAAGCAAAAGCTCCGCCTTGTAAAGCGCCATGAACGGCAGCGGCCGCTCCGCCTTCTGATTGCATTTCGACAACCTTGCAAACATTGCCAAAGAAATTAATTTTTCCTTGCGAAGAATAGACATCGACCAATTCAGCCATGTTTGAACTAGGAGTAATCGGATAAATACCTGCGACTTCCGTAAAATTGTAACTTGCAAGCGCAGCGGCCGTATTACCATCGACCGATAGAAATCTTTTTTTAATTGCCATGGATGTTCTCCTTAAAATACCTATTGTATTATATGTGGAAAGAAGGTTTTTATCAAGGTTATATACAATATAAAAAGGGAAGCCTCTGATGATAGGGCTTCCAAACGTTTACTTTTTAACTTTCTTGCTTTTTCGTTCATTTTGCTCAATCGTGATAAGCTTTTTCAGAACGCGAAGTTCACTATCGGATAAGGTGGCACTTCGATCAAAAAGACCACTACTTTCAAAAACATACTTCTTGAAAATAAAGTCGCTTACAGATTCGTATTCTCCAACTTCTTTTTTAGTGACAATAATTCTCGGTTTAGCATCTTTTTTTCTTTCGAAAGCCAATTTTACAACATATTCTTCCATCAGCGGCACTAATGTGCGCACATCGTAGGTAAAGTCCATGTTAACAAGTGGATCAAAATACGAAAGGACACGATTTATGACATCGGGAAAAAGGCCCATTTCTTTTGAAAGATGTTCACTTGTCAAATATTTACGAGGGCTCTTTTTAATCGCCGATAAATACTTACGGACATTTGTCAGACTCGGTCCATTCATAATAGTATCTCCTATTTATTAATTATATACTTGAAAATCCCGTCTAACAATAAAGAAGAAACCGCACCTAAGTGCGGCTTATAGACAATGGTACACCGTGCAGGGATCGAACCTGTGACCCGCTGATTAAGAGTCAGCTGCTCTACCATCTGAGCTAACGGTGCATTAATGCCAAATAATAGTAAATGATTTTGTTATCACTTTCAAGAACTTCGGCATATTTTCTTATAGAAAAGGGCAATCATGTGACTGCCCTTAAACGATTGATATAATTTTATACGCCACCACGTAGATAGCGTTGACTTTCGCTCTTACGGTGTTTGAAATCAGCAATGTAGTCCATCACTGTGACAAAAATAGCGACAGCCGCAATGGCAAAGCCAGTAACAATTAGAATTATTGGACCGGACCCATAAACAACATCATATTCGACTTGAAGGCCACGAATTCCAATCGGAATATCATACATGATTTGCGAGTAGATAAAGAGCATTAAGAAAGCTCCAACTAAAGCAAGCGATGCTCCGACAATCCTCATGATTAATTTGGGGAAGGCCATTAAAATGGAGGCGATCAAAAAGAGAATAAGACCGAATCCCACGAACACGTTGTTTGGAAAAAAGACCACTCCAAACGAATGAACAAGATTAGGATTGCTTAATTCAGAATTACTATTATTAACATAGTTAAATGTACCGGTAACTTGCTGAATAATCCGGCCGAATAAAATATCAGATAGACGATATGTTTCAACATTTTGTGTTAGGCTGATAAGCGTATATGTTTCTTGATTTGTAACCAGATTAATATCGCTAACGGTGACCGAGGCGGCCGGAAGAACGAGGAAAATATAAATGAGAATGGTTAGTAAAGCAACAACCAAACTTAAATAGTTTTTCTTTAAGTATTCTAAACCAACCAGAAGCCCATCGTGAGCTTTGTCTTTAAAGGTTTTTTCCATTGTTTCCTCCTTTAATGCATGATTTGTCGAAACATGTTACGAAACGAGAGAGACATCGGCAAATGATGTCGGGCTTAATTGTGGTCCGTTGTACCAAGAAAGAACGCCAGTAAAATTAACAACCGATACATTAGCGGTCAATCCCGCAACAAAGGTACGGAACTGATCTTGTGCAGCTGTTCCGACATGATAGTTAATATACATTAGCACTTCGGTTGTACCGCTCTTAAAATAAATCGAGGAGTGTTGTCCGTTTGCACTAACAGTGCCTGAAACATAAGTCAAATTATTGAAGACGGTGATTCTTGAATCGTGTCCTGTTAAAGCTGATTTGGACCATTGGGTGGCGGCATCAGAAATAACTAAATTGACAGGTGCAAGAACGTTTGGATCAGACTCAATAATAACCATGCTCGCAGGTTTGACCTCAGCTAAGCCATTATAAGGTTCATAAGAACCGACGACTTCGACTAAATCTCCAATTGCGAATGCTGGTTCTTCACTTTCCCACCAAAGGGATGACATAACACCAGCATAAAGCATAATGGCGCGCTCGCCATCAGCGATGTAGACACCAGCGTACATGTGGGTATCGGCAGTGCCTGTGCCTTCATCAAAATGAGCAGTAATATAACCACGGATTTTTACAACATCTTTGACTTTTACGCCAGCTGTTCCATTTCTCATCGCACCAATCGTCGTCTCGATTATTTCAATCTTTCTAACGCGAATATTCCATGAGACAGCTAATGTTTCTTCGCCGTATGAAAGGGTAGCAGTTAGAACAGAGGAATAGTCTTCAGCGCCTTCTCCTGATGGAATGGTCGGAATAAAACGATCATGATCAGTCGTCGGACGTTGACGACCAATAGTCCAATTACTAAGTGTTTCATCGTCCATTTCAAAAGCGACATTGACCGTAACAGTTACCGGAACTAAATCTTTGATAACGTTTTTGACGTTAATCACGCGCGAACCAATTAGATAGTCACCAGTTCCTACGTTAACTGTCTGGGAACGGTCAGCATATGCTGTACCGGTGCTACCATTAATGAGAATGGCACCAAAATTGCTCGCCTCAGCCAGCACTTGCTGCGGAGTCCAATCAACGATTTCTTCCTCGCCACATCCGGCAAGAAAACCAATCGCTAGAAAGGGAATTAGGAATTTCTTAAATAGTTTCATCATATTATGTATCCTTTCTTTTATGCAGGAGTTACATCGGTGATGTAACCACTTCCTGGCGTATTGTTGAAGAGTTGAATTTGATAGCGTTCAAAATAAGCCGCTAAATAGCCTGTAATGAGATATGTATGATCAACTTGGAATAAGGTGTGACTTGGATAAGGATAGCACTCACCGCTAACTCTAAGGTTCAGATATAGCGGTTTGCTTTCGAGATCCATACCATCAGAAACACCATAAACGGTCATATTATTGTTGTCATCTTTTTTGTAATAATATTCTTCTCCGGTGCCAGTACCTTCTTCATTTTCGTCATCGGTGTACGGCGTGACGTAACGAATGGTGACGCGAGCCGATACAACATAACCTGAGTATGGAGCAAAGTCTTCATACGAATTGAAAGTTGAAGCATCCATATCATAAGCAGAAATATCAGTTGGATAATTGTCGTAACGCGGATCGCCATCCGGGTACTCAGAGACAGGGTAGGCTAGTGGCAAAATCGGTGAGTTGGGGCTAATCGCCAACCACTCAATTTTTTGCTTGCCGGTAGTGTTTGTTTTTAAGTCAGAAAGTTGAATATTGCCATTGTACATTGTTGCACGGGCGTAAATTTTAATAACATCTCCAACCGTCACGACCGATGCCAACGCCGTATTATAGCCAGCATAAGCGTACATCGAGCAATATTGACCGGTTTCATCATCGACATCAGTGATGTCACGAAGGACCATACTATCGCCCATTTGCCCAACAACAAGACCGGAAATAATTAGTTGTTTACCACTACTTCCGCCTTCGGTAATACCAAATTCATCATAATTATCACGTAGATAACGAATTGTCGGTTCTTCGACATCATCGCTGTAGTCATAACCAGGGTCGGCTGTTCCGTGGACACGATACTTGCATTCGATACCACGAGCTTCAGCTTGTTCGAATTTTTCGCGATAAGGAGCGATAGTCGAATTGACAAATAAGAAATTCTTCGAATAGCATTGCTCAACAATTTCAAGATTCAATAAGCGGAAATCAGCATCGGCTGTGGGTTTATACCAAATGTAGCCGAGATGACGATTACCTGAACTATCGCGTTCTCCAAAGACAACGGCGTCATTAATTAGAACAATGGTATGCGCTACTTCGAGAATATTTTTAACAAAAATAGATGCTTTTTTACCCCATGGTTCAACTTTTGCGGTTGATTCAGGAGTATTAATACCGAGAAATCTTAGACGAACAGTCTCGGCATAACCAGCAACTTCAAAGTTGGCGGTATCACCGTCAGTAGTTGATTTTAGCGTGGCTTGACCAAGCATTAATCCACCGCTTTCAACTGTCGTAAAAGTTTTACTGGCATAAACGTCTTCTTGAGGAAATTTAAAAGAATCAGTTATTGGCGTTGTCAATAAATCATCAGGTGAATCTAAGACGACACAT
>Ga0265294_10003311_pt1 | contig 20677 bp, 19 predicted proteins | sample MunlanPumphouse3_FD_192504 | JGI IMG/M metagenome (GOLD analysis project Ga0265294, IMG submission 192504) | Groundwater microbial communities from a municipal landfill in Southern Ontario, Canada - Pumphouse #3 | ecosystem: Environmental > Aquatic > Deep subsurface > Groundwater | place...
GAAGTATCGGAACCTTCAGAAGCCAGATTCTGCAGATGTTCCTCTACGAGGCAGGGATGATTGGGCTGATCGGATCAATCATCGGAACGGTTCTTGCACTGATGGCAGCTCCTCTGTTCCTCTATGGAATGATCGGATCAATCGAAGCCATGCTTTCAGTAGGTGTCCTGATGTATGTTCCAATTGGTATTCTGATTGGTCTTTTCGTCTGCCTCATATCCGGTCTGTATCCGGCATGGAAAGCGGCGAATCTTAACCCGGTTGAAGCAATGTCAACCGACTAATTTTTTTAATTTCCAGCAACTACTTTTTTTAGTATAGATTTCCTGATGTACTTCGATTTCTTGTACGGGATTCTTTTTGATGGCCGTATCATCACACGGAAAACACTGAAATCACACAGAAACACGGAAAATATAAAGAATCGGTTGGATGGAACCCATGTCGTCCCCTCCCCCGTCCCCCACACGGAATACACAGAATTCAACAGAATTCACGAAAAGGGGGACAGGGGCGGGCTGACCCGAAGGGGCGGCCTCAGCCGAGCAAATCTTTGATTTGCGACCAAGTTTTCAGAGGAAACTTGCGAATCCCGAGGCGAAGCCTGCGAGTACATCCGCCATCGTTTTTCGCCTCCATGAATCAAAAAAAAGGATGAAAGCTATCCTCTTTTGAAAAAAGAATGTCTCCCATCCCTCCATCCACGCGCAAACCTTCGGTTTGGTCGCAAATCAAAGATTTGGTCGCAAGGCAAAGCCTTGCTCTGCTAAGACCGCTCTTACGGAGCGGCCCGCCTCCGCTGAGGTCGTCCGCGACCACAGGATGCATAACCCTCGTTTTTGATTGAGAGCACACCGCGTAACTCCTAACTAAAAAAAAGATACACTAAAAATAAATTATTGAGAGACTTTATTCGAGAGAATCGCCGACTTTCAGATAGTGCCCGTTCACAATTTCATATCCCGGCATCTCGCGTTTTCCCTCAGGCTTTGCCGTAAGAATACAAAGAGCACCGTCTCCGGTCATCACGACAGGCCCCTTCTTTTTCATCACATCAACGACCGTACCCGGTACACCGGAATACTCTCCGGCGACTTTTTCACTCTGGTAAATCTTTAGAAGCTTCCCGTCCGGCAGTTTTGTGTTTGCCCCGGGAACCGGAGAGAGACCACGAATCCGGTTGTGAATCACGCCCGCGGATAACGACCAGTCAATAACACACTCCTCTTTGGAAATCGAGGGGGCAAAGGTCACCTTCTGCTCATCCTGCGGGATTCTCATAACATGCCCCGATTCAATCAGATCAAGAGCCTCAACCAAAGCTTCGGCTCCGAGATCGGCAAGACGATCATGTACTTCGCCGAATGTTTCATTCTCCGAAAGAGGAATCGACTTCGATAAAATGACATCCCCCGCATCAAGTCTCGCCGTCACGTACATAATCGAGACTCCTGCCTCTTTATCTCCATTCAAAACAGCATACTGCATCGGAGCTGCTCCCCGATATTTCGGGAGAAGCGAACCGTGAATATTTATTGTATTGTATTTCGGAAGATTGATAATTGAATCCGGAATCATCATTCCAAAAGCGACAACGATAGTAATATCCGGGGAGAGAGCTTTCAGCTCCCCGAATAAAGCAGGGTCCTTCATGTTTTCAGGCTGAAAGACCGGGATGCCGTGCTCAAGTGCAAATGTCTTCACCGGAGAGAACACAATTTTATTTCCCCGGCGGTTCGGCTTGTCGGTCCTTGTCAGAATCCCGACAATTTCATGTTTTGCATAAACCGCACGAAGAGCAGGAAGAGCATACTCCGGTGTCCCCATAAACAGAACCCGCATCCTATGCCTCCATATTTTTCAGATCCTCGAGCTGTTTTGCAATGATTCTTTTTGCAATGGGACTGATTTTATCGACAAAGAGAATCCCGTCCAGATGATCATACTCATGCTGAAAAACGCGGGCAGGATAATCTTTGAGCTCCTCCTCTATTTTTTCGCCGGCGTCGTTCATGTATCTGACCGTAATTCTCCGCGGGCGACGGACGCTTTTATGAATACCCGGAACTGAAAGACAGCCTTCTTCCATCTCGATAAGAGCATTCCCGAATTTCAGAATTTCCGGGTTTATGACTTTACGGACTTTGTCTCCGGCATCCATCACAAAGAACCGCCTGGAAATCCCGACCTGCGGTGCCGCAAGACCGACACCCCGGCTTTCCTTCATGAGCGGAACCATCTCTTCAAGAGTGGCTAATAGCTCGGGGGTTATTGTATCGACGGGTCCGGCAACTTTCGAGAGTACTGCTTTTCCGTATATCTGTATCTCCATTGTATGTGTATCTCCGTTGGTTATAGTATTGGATTTTTTTATTGAAGAATATGACGACAAAAATACGGGTCTTTCCTCAGAACAAACGACGCTCCATACTTTACCCCGTTCCGTAATCAGGACGAAATGAATATGAGGTGTTCTCCGAAAAACAATAATAACAGAATATTACCTGATAATAAAAGATGCTGGACGAATCCAATAAAATGATGTGTTAGGACATCGCTGTCCGAACAGTATTAGTACCGGTTGTTACGTGGGGTCCGGTGTTTTGGAAGGCATTCCTGACAGTAAACTGGTCTGCCTTCTGTTGGCTTGAACGGAACCTCGCATTCTTTTCCACAGTCTGAGCAGACTGTTTTTGTCATTTCGCGGGGGCCGTCATTAAACTGGCGTGATCCGCCAAAGCTTGTATTTCTTCTTTCCATGATAGGATTTCCTTTGAGCATAATGCTCACGAAAAAAACAAAATAGACATACTGTCTGTTTTATATTTCCCACAGATAACTGCGTCATGATATAGGACACCCAGGGATATATACTTGTGTGTCGTGGATGAATAAAGCACGACGGAGCTTCACGAAAAAATCCAAATCTCTTTTGATTTCCGGCTTCACGTGTTTGCGGTGAGGAGAGGAACTTAGCCCCCGGCAGCCGGCGGGAACAGGGCGATTATGTCCCCATTATCGAGAGGAGTGTCGAGACCGGCAATAAAATGGATGTTTCTGCCGTTTTTCAGGATATTGACAAAGTCCCGGAGGGTATCCGGAGCGGCAAACATCACCTCACTCAATCCATCATATCGCGCAGTGAGATTAGTGAGTAGCGTGCGAACGGCCGCCCCAGCCGGAAACTCAAGCTCGATCTGCACATCCATGACCTCGCGAAACATTGCAAAAGCCTTCACAGTAATCTTCATAAGGAAAACCTCCGGGCATCCGGTTCACTCTCTGAAAAACCGCAGTCAGTGCATTCGGGAGAGTTCACGATTTGAATTGATTCCGATTCACCCCGCAGCCCGTCCCAGAGCAGCAGCCGGTTTTTCAGGAGCTCTCCGGTTCCGGTGATATACTTGATTGCTTCGGTTGCCTCGATACTGCCGATCGCTCCGCAGGTCACCCCGATAATCGCGTTCTTTTCCCAGGTCGGCGTTGTTGGAATGATGCAGCGGAGACAGGGAGTGACACCGGGAATGAGGGTCGTTACCTGTCCGTAGAATCCGTTCACGGCACCGTGAATGAACGGAATTTTTTCATCGAGACCCGCACGGTTCAGGATGTAGCGGGCAGCAAAATTATCCATGCCGTCAAGAATCATATCCACCCCCTGGACAAGATTCCCCACGGATTTCTCATTGATATGCCGGCAGACCGCATCCACTTCAACATCGCGATTGAGTGCATGAATCGTTTTTTCCGCGGCTTCTACCTTACATGAACCGATATCCGTTTCACGATACAGAATTTGCCGGTTGAGGTTGGAAGTCTCTACGACATCCTCATCGACAATCCGAATATAGCCAACTCCCGCGGCAGCGAGGTACATGGCAATCGCTGAACCAAGACCCCCGGCCCCGGCAATAAGGATACGGGCGTTCCTGAGTTTCTTTTGTCCCTCTTTACCGAAAAGATGAATCTGCCTCATATACCGGGCATCCAATGACTCTGCTGACATATCGAAATCCTCCGGCACGGTCTGCCGCTTTATATAAGCCCCAGTTCCCGGAGCTTTTCCTTTGTCGGGATTCCTTCCGCATCCCAGCCGCGAAGAGCATAATACTCATCGAGCATTTCATGGATTCGGGATACCTGACCTGCAGGGGCACCTTCTTTCAGCGGTTCGGTCAAAAGCCGGGCCGGCAGGGTATCGTCTTTCCGGCCGAACCCGCGTTTGATATTATAGAGCTTCTGGAGATTCCATATCCGTTCGCCGACTTTCAGCAGTTCCTCAGAGTCTACCTTCACTCCCGTGGTTGCGGTAAGAAGATCCGCATAATCCTCCGCCCCCAGAGCAAAGGAAGTGAACAGGCACATACCCGATGCATCAATAGCTGCTGTCAGGTCCTGGAACGTCTTGACCCACTGCGGTTTTCCTGCTGTAACATACGGATCAAGTTTCTCCGGAGAGCCAAGAATCTCCGGCGAGATCATGTATCCGTACACGTGGTCTCCGCCCCGGTTCGATGTGGCGGTTGCAAGCCCATATCCCTGAATTCCCCGGGGATCGTAGGCCGGCAGTTCCTGTTTCTTGGAACTCATCGACAGTTCCGGATGACCGTATTTCGTCGCAAACCGGAAGGATCCCTCGGCAAGTTCATCGCCGATATCTTCGCGCCCCGCAATCTGCTCAACCAGTTTCAGCATGCCATTTGCATCGCCAAACCTGATCGGGTGGTTGACATACCCTTTCTCCGCCATTTCCATCAGGCAGGCGATTGTTGTCGGCACAGAAATCGAGTCGAGCCCATACTCATTGCAGATGTTGTTTGCCCGGGCGATCATTTTGAGATCATCGATACCGCAGTCAGCACCGAATCCCCAGTCCGGTTCATACTCCGGACCCTCACCGGTCTCGCCGTCGAATTCGTGCACACGGCCGCACTGGATTATACAGGCATAACATCCTTTGGGTTTCTTTAGGATCGTTTTCGTCATCGTCTCGCCGGAGATCTTCTCAGCCCCCGAAAAGTGGGCGGTCTGGAAGTTCCGGGTCGGCATGAGATAGTTCTCGTTGAGAATGTTGACGAGCACAGCCGTGCCGTAATCATGCAGACCCTTCGCGATACCATTCTCTTCGATCTTCTTTTTCACGCGTTCCTTTACCCCTTTGAGCAGGACTTCATCTGCCGGTTTGATGGGAAGGTCTCCGCGGGCCGCGACTGCTTTCAGATTCTTTGACCCCATGACTGCCCCGACACCCCCGCGGCCGGCAGCCCGTGTTTTTTCATTGATGATACAGGAAATCAGCACCAGGTTTTCACCTGCCGGCCCTATGCAGGATACCCGGACACTTGGATCCTTCAACTCATCTACGATTGCCTCAGTCGTCTCTCCTGTGGTTTTACCCCAGAGATGAGCGGCATCACGAAGTTCGGCCTTCCCGTTGTCGAGAAACAGATATACCGGCTTTGCTGATTTACCGGAGAGAATCACTGCATCGAATCCGGCTTTTTTCAGCTTCCAGCCAAAGACCCCTCCGCTGTTTGCACTCACGGCAAGCCCGGTCAAAGGAGATATCGTCGATACCTCATACCGGCTTCCAAGAGGGATACCGGTACCGGTCAACGGTCCGGCAGCGAAGACGAGAATATTCTTATCACTCAACGGATCAATCTCCGGGTCAACCATGTCGGTCAGGATCCTGATGCCAAAACCCCGTCCGCCAATATAGTCCTTTTTGAGTTCCGGCGGCGTGGGTTTGATTGTTATCGCCCCGGTTGAGAGATCGACATAGACCATTTTTCCTGCGTATCCGTCCATGATGATTACCAAACAGGTACTTCGTGGTCATTGACTATAAATGTTTGAATAGGGGATAATTTTCATAGATGGATCATCGGGGGATCATCGCAGTTTTTCCGTGAAAGCCCCGGAAATGTCCTCCGGGAATAAGCAGGCTCAGTCAAAAAAACTCTATTCGATTCAAACACGCTTCCATGAAACTGACCCGGATAAGATACCGCCGGGACACATAATCACTTATCTATAACAACAACCAATATTTAGCCACATAATGAGTGAGGGAAGAAACTCGTGAAAGAAATAACAGAAAGTTACGTTCCAGTCGTTGTCGAAAACAACGTAAGTGAATACTGGAAATCCAACGACACATATAGTAAAACCAGAAAACTCCATGAATCAGGGCAGCCCTGGCTCTTTGTGGACGGCCCGCCTTACACAACCGGCTATATTCACCTTGGAACCGCCTGGAACAAAATCCTCAAAGACTCGATTATCAGATATCACTCAATGACTGGTCAGCATATCATTGAAAGAGCAGGGTATGATATGCATGGTCTTCCAATCGAGGTCAAGGTCGAGGAGAAACTCGGTTTCAAGAACAAGATGGACATCGAAAAATACGGTGTCGCAAAGTTCATCGAAGAATGCCGGGAGTTCGCTCTCACTCACAAAGACCTGATGAGCGACCAGTTCCGGGCACTCGGAACCTGGATGGATTTCGACGACCCCTACCAGACGGTCGATAAGGGATACATGGAAGCTGCCTGGTACACCCTTAAGCGCTGCGATGAAGAGCATATGCTGGAGCGGGGATCCCGTGTGGTCAACTGGTGTCCACGCTGCGGTACTGCCATCGCTGACGCAGAAGTTGAATACTGGGATGAAACCGATCCCTCGATTTTCGTCAAATTCCCGATTCAGGGAACCGAAAATGAATATTTAGTCATCTGGACAACAACCCCCTGGACTCTGCCGGCAAACGTGGCTGTCGCAGTCGGAAAAGACTTCGTCTACGCCAAATGCCGTGCGGTGAAAAACGGAAAGACCGAAAACCTCTGGATTGCAAAAGACCTCGCCGAACAGATTCTCAAATACGGCAAATATCAGGACTACTCCATTCTTGAAACAAAAACCGGAGCAGAACTCGCCGGAACAAAATACACCTCTCCCCTCGCAGCTGTAGTTCCGATTCAGGAAAAAATTGAGCACCGCGTTGTCATAGCCGATTACGTTGCTATGGAAAATACCGGGATGGTCCATATCGCCCCGGGTCACGGCTGGGACGACTACCTCGTCGGTCTGAAAGAGAATCTCTCGATCTTCTGCCCGGTTGACGGAAACGGAAACTTCACCGAAGACGCAGGAATGTTTGCCGGTAAATATGTCAAGACACCGGAAACCAATCAGGAAGTCATTGACGTCCTCGGAGACTCCATACTTGCAGTCCGGAAAATAACCCATCGATACGGACACTGCTGGAGATGCAAAACCCCGATTATCTATCGTGCAACGTCCCAGTGGTTCCTCAAAGCAAAGGATATCAGGGAAAAGATGCTCAAAGAAATCGCCGAAGAGGTCACCTGGTATCCGGACTGGGCAGGTTCGGCACGGTTCCACGACTGGATCGAAGAGGCACGCGACTGGTGTATTTCCCGGCAGAGATACTGGGGTATCCCGATTCCGGTCTGGGTATGCCCGGTCTGTAATAAATACAAGGTCATCGGCAGATACTCAGAACTCGAAGAGCTTTCCGGTCAGAAGATGACCGACCCGCACCGGCCGTATGTCGACGACATTACGATTCCGTGCGAATGCGGCGGAACGATGAAGCGGATTCCGGACATTTTCGATGTCTGGTATGACTCGGGTATTGCCTCATGGGCAACCCTTCGCTTCCCCGAGAAGACCGAAGACTTCGCCAAATACTGGCCGGCTGACTTCATCCTCGAAGGACATGACCAGACACGCGGGTGGTTCTACTCACAGCTCGCCTTATCCACGATTGCCTTTGGCAAATCCCCCTACAAATCCGTTCTCATGCATGGATTCGCTCTGGACTCGGATGGTAAAAAGATGAGCAAGAGTCTCGGAAATGTCATCGCACCCGAAGACGTCATCAAACAGTTCGGTGTCGACGTAATGCGTCAGTACATTCTTTCGGCAAATGCCCCGTGGGATGATATGCGTTTCTCCCTTGAAGGAGTCAAGACGACCCACAGAATGTTCAATGTTCTCTGGAACGTCTACAAGTTCCCTCTCCCTTACATGGCACTCGACGGCTACAAACCGGCAGCCATAGACGGGGTCTGGGACCCGTCGGTCGTCGAAGACCACATCAAAGATTACTGCAGAGAAGACCGCTGGCTGATTTCCCGTGTAAACTCTCTTGCAGCAGATGTCACGAAAGAAATGGAGGTCTGCAGCCTTCACCGTGCAACCCGCCCGATCAGCACATTCATTCTCGATGAACTCTCCCGCTGGTATGTCCAGCTGGTGCGCCCGAGAATGTGGCTCGAGGAGGAGTCGGTCTCGAAGATGCAGGCATATGACACGATGTATTACGTGCTTCGCCGGCTCATTACCATCTTCGCACCCTTCGCTCCGCACATTACCGAGAGTATGTATCAGAACCTGAAATGTGCAGGCGACCCCGAATCAGTCCACATGGCCGACTGGTTCCGTGGGAATGATTCGCTCAGAGATACGGCTCTTGAAGAAGAGATGAAAATCGTTCAGGAATTCGACGATGCAGTCGCAAACGCCCGCCAGAACGGAAAACGCAAAGGCCGCTGGCCTGTCGGAGAGATCATCGTCTCGACCGATTCACCAGCAGTAACCAACGCAATCTTAGTGATGAACGATATGTGCTGTGACCGGGCAAATGCACGGTCTGTTTCAGTCGTTCAGGGAGTCTGGGACAAAGTCGAATGGTCGGCACTTCCGGTTATGAAAGTTATCGGCAAACAGTTCGGACGTGACGGCCCTAAGGTGAAGGCATTCATCGAGGAGGCAAACGGCACTTCACTGAAGAGCGCCATTCTTGCAGACGGCAGAATTGTTATGGAAAAGGACGGCTTTACAGCCGAACTCACCGAAGAACATATGACGTTTGAAGAGAAGATGCCGGAGAATGTATTCTCCTCCCCGATTGGGAACGGAATGGTCTACGTTGATGTGACGCTCACCCCTGAACTTGAATCAGAAGGATATGCACGTGAGGTTATCCGCCGGATTCAGGAGATGAGAAAACAGGCAGGACTCGCCGTCGATGCAAAAATCAAAGCCGAAGTTGTCATTGATGATGAGAGAATTCTGCCGCTCGTTAAATCACAACAGGGAGTGATTGAGAATGAGGTCCGGGCAAAGTGTATGAAAATCAGACTGCCAGCCGACAAGATTTGCGGGTGCGATGCCATTCGGAATGCAATTCTTACGACGGACTGGGAGATTGATGATCTCAAGGTTCACATCACTATTGCTCAGGCAGACTGACTGAGAACTATTCTCAACTTTTTTCAAATATCTTCATTCCGAAACCGGAAATGGAATTACAATAGGACTTACGCGGTGTTGGTGTGAATCCAATTCGGGAAGGTAAGGCCGGGTGTGATCCGGGGTGAGCCGATAGTTTACCGGATTCATTCTATTCTTTTTCAGTATGGATTTCCGGATGTACTTCGGTTTCGTGTACGGGATTCTTTTTTGATGGCCGTATCCCCGTAAGGCAAATGCATTGCGACCAAGTTTTCAGAGAAAACTTGTGACTGCGGGAAGGGGGATAGGGGGGGGGGACGCTGAAAGCGGACGCCCTTAGCCAAGGCGGGTTGGATGCGAAGCAGACGACCTCAGCCGAGCAAGTCAATAGACTTGCGACCAAACTGAAAGTTTGCGCGTGGGCGGGGTGCTGTTTTCCTCCTCCCCCCTTGGGCGAGCAAGCGAGGGTTGAAGACCCGAGTCGGAGAGCAAATCTTTGATTTGCGAACCCGGGGGGTTCGCGTAAGGGGGGTGCCCCGTTCCCACCCCTGTCCCCCTTTTCGTGCATTTCGTTGATTTTCGAAAATTTCGTGTGGGGGACGGGGGAGGGACGACATAGATCTGCCTATAACCTAACCTTATTGGTTTTCGTGTTTTCGTGAAATTTTTCGTGAATTTCGTGTGATGATATTTCACCTGAAGAATCCCGTACAAGAAACCAAAGTACATCCAAAGAATCCCGCTAGAATCAATTCGATTCTGTTCGCCGGGAAGGGGGGCGCAATACGACCGCGGATGTACTCGAAGGATTCGCCCCGGGATTCGCAAACCTGCGGTTTGCTCTCCGACTCGGGTCTATGACCCTCGCTTGCTCGCCTTAGGGGGGAAGGGGTGACCGAGTGTGGATTTCTCTTGTCTCCACACTTATGTCATACACGAAGTCAAAGTACATCATACTTGTACGTGAGCTTTTCGGTTGAGAGCATACCACGTAAGTCCTATTGGAAAAACACCGTGTTTGTCCTGTCTGAAAAAAAGAGTTGATTAAATTCAGATCACGCCCGGGCGGTAACCCCCTCCGGCAGAGTCATCCCTTCAGGCATTGTCATGTTTTCGAAATCCATCGTGTTTCTATCACCTCCGCCCATTCCTCCGCCTCCGCCCATAGATCCCATCGCGGAAAAGTTCAGACCCGACACATCAACCAGCAGATCAGGATTCTCTGTCTGGTCCTCCTCAGTCGACGGAATCGTGCCGTTCAGCTGACCAAGAATACTCTCAGCTCTCAGGTCTCCATACTCCGCGAGTGTTAAAATCGCCGTCTGATACTCTTCATACGTATAAAACGCCGTCGGGTCGGACTCGACATAATCACTAATCAGGGAATCGATTGCCGCAATCCGTTTTGTGAACGACTCGCCGTAGAACTCCGTCGCGATTCTCTCCAGATATGCGTGATAGAGTTCCGTGTACTCCTCATTCTCCAGAAGAACCCCGATCAGCGGCCGCTCTTCAAGAGAAACGCCGCTCGCGACAGGCGTATCAATCGGGAAATTCACCGCCCCGCTTGCATCACTGTTCCCGTAGGAGCCGAAAGCCAGATTAAAATCCCACGGCAGAATCGAAATCTGACCGTCATCCTCATACAGATAGTAATTGTGCTTCATCGAACTCACATAGCTATCCAGATTCACGAGAGCCGTATTTGCTGCAAAGTACCTCAGCACCTCATCAACATCCACATACGTCTCCAGATCCGTACTCTCATTCAAATTCTTCAGCGCAGTTATTACCTGATTTTCATCCGACTTTGATGTATCCGTCACCGCATTATCAAATATCTGACTATAACTCTCCGAATCATCATCAGAATAGACCAGATCCGCGCCTCCGCCGCTTCCGGACATGCCGCCAAATCCGCCCATCTGACCCATCATTTCCGTCATATTGATGTCGGGCATTGTACGGTTACCGAAGTCCATCTGGGTCATATTCCCTCCCGGCATTTGGTCTCCCTCTCCCTCTTCATCGGTCGTCCGGTCCCCCATCCCGCCTGACGTCGATTCCGGCTTGTACAGTTCCCCGTAATCCGCTCCGTACACTCTGTCAAGGAAATCCTCCTCAAGTGCCTCGACCATCAGATAAAGACCGAAATACTCCCCGTTGATGTAGATTGCCGCATATGAATAGAGCGGCGTATCAACACCGATGTAATCCATCATCTCATACGAGAGATACTCCTTCATGTAGGTCGCATCCTGATAGATGTTGTTCAGCACGAACTCATCCAGCCCGTCGAAACTCTGACCGCTCACATATTCATCGGCTTTAATCTTGAAACTGAACCGGTCCGAATCGCTGTTTGCAACGGACGACAGACTCGTCATGCCTTTTGTCCGGATTGCGACCGATTCGTACGTCTCGCCGTTGATCGTGATATCGCAGAGATGGAACTCCTCCTCCAGGGGATTTTCCAGCATATCCGCCCAGTCCTCATCACTGATTGTGATGTTGACTGTCGTGATTTCATCTTTATCGAAAAGGGTGTTCTCATAGAGAGTATCCTTTGCAGTTATCCCGAGGACCGTTGGATTAAACAAAAGAGTGCAGGTAAAAAGGACTGCACCGATGACAAAAATAATGGTGATTATGTTGATATGCTTCATCTTATGTCATATATTCCCCGTTATAGCTGACTAAAACGGCATTCGAGACACCTGCAAGATCTGAAATCCTGTTCACAAAACCGCTCTCCTGATCAGGAAGGCGGACCTCGATTGTGAGTTCCATCCCTGTCTTCGTAACGGTTTTTGATTTCAGCACAGACTTTTTCACCGTTTTCTTGAGAAGAGCGTTTACGCTTGCCTCCGCATTTTCATCGGCACAGTCAACAATCAGGATATAGGGTTTGTCCGTTGGCTTCTTCGACGAGAAGATGTAAAGAACAACTCCGATAAAAATCGACCCGAATATTGCGAGCGGAATGAGACCTGCACCAAGAACGATACCGGCAGAGATTGCCCAGAATAAATAGGCAATATCCATCGGATCTTTCACCGCCGATCTGAACCTCACGATTGAGAGAGCACCGACCATACCAAGAGACAGGATAACGTTTGATCCGATTGCGAGAATGATCATCGTCGTTACAAGGGACATGGCAACAAGTGAAATCCCGAATCCCGATGAATACATAACGCCGCTGAAACTTTTCTTGTACACGTACAAAATAAAGAGACCGAGAATAAATGCCAGTCCCATTGCAATGAGCATGTCCGTTAAGGAAAACTCGGTCACCGTCGACAAGAAGTCCGAGGATAATATATCGTCAAAGGTCAGTGCCATTTACTCACCCGAAGACCCGTGCAACTGCATATTTTGAGAAGGCAGTGACCCTTCTGTTCTGTACCTGTACCATACTTCTGATAATCGCGGGGAGATAGTTGTCATACTTTACTTCCATTATAATGACCGGTTCCCCGTGGGTTTTGATCATGGGGGTCTTGGCGTTGAACATATCGGTCGAGTTCACGCCGGTTGAGATTTTGGTGTCGAAGGTCACCCGCACATTTCCGGGGCGGTAGACAAACGGCTCTCTTATGTAGTCAACAAGCGTTTTCGGGCGGAGAAGTTCATACTTCATCTTTGCATACAGTTCAATGAGGAGTCCGTTCTCTGACTCTTTCATCCACTCCGTATCGCCTGCTATGAGTTTTTCGCACTCTTCCTTTGTAATCGGTGCGGAAATTTTGTTCGTGAGATTGTTTATTTTGGTCTTCTTTTCTAAGCGGATGAATGAGGTATCCTCATTGTAATACCGAATTCTGAACTTTTCCCGTTCATTTACTCCATAGAGTTTTTCGAGGAGTGCTTTGTCATCCGGTGTTTCAAAATACAGACTCCGGATTCTGTATGAACCGTTTCCGCCAGTGTGTTCATCCGGACCGGCGATGGTCGACAGACGTTTTTTGATAATCAAATAGTCTGCCAGATTCAGGTAGTATTTTAATTCGTGCCTGAATGTTCTTTGTTTCACTTCTTCATGTCACCTCGTTTATACTAGGTTGAATGTAAAACATTATTAACATATTGATTCTATTACTTTACATTATGTCAAATACATTGCCGCCACCAATTACTATTTGTCCTCGCGCCGCGAATGGTATTAAGATAGATGCCAAATAACGTTTTTCATGTTCCCTTTGTAAAGGATGATGAGAGTAAAGCATTTGATATGCATGTCCACACAACCGGTTCGGATGGACTTACTGAGCCAAAGACGCTTGCAAAATATTTGAAAAAATATGATTTTTCTGCCGCAGTAACGGATCATAACGGGATTTCCGGGGCGAAGCAGGCACTTGAATATAATAAGGATATAATTCCCGCCATTGAGGTTTCTGCTCTGGAGGGACCTCATGTTCTGGTATATTTCGACACGTTTCGTGACCTCGCATCCTATTACACGACATCAATACAGGATTACCGGGGGACCTGCCCGCATATTGCGGTGAACCGTTCAACGGAGAAGGTCATCAATGATGCAAAGAATGCCGGCGGTTTTGTAATTGCGGCTCATCCTTATGGATATGGAGTTAGCGTCAGAGGCGTGATGAAAGGAATTGCCGCCGGGCTTATCCCGTCACATCTGGCAGATGAGGTGAACGGTCTCGAGGTTATATGCGGGGGACTATCGGATAAACTGAATCTCCGTGCCGAGAAGTATGTGAAGGCGCACAATACCTGTATGACCGGCGGTTCGGACGCCCATGTGATATGGGAAGTTGGCCGGGCGGTCACGGTGGGGTATGAAAACCAGACGCCGTTGGAGTTCCTCGAAGATGTCCGGCAGAAAAAGCCGGTCGTCACTGGAAAGACGCGGACCCCGGCACAGAATATTCTGATGGGAGCCTGTATGACGCCGGGTTACATCCAGTATACCATACCTGTTATGCAGGTTATGTTTAAACAGACGGCGATGCGGCAGAAGAAATACCGGGTCAGTTAGACTTTTTTTTTATTCCGCCATTTTTTGAGTCTCTCTGGGAATATTAGAGAATTGCTGAGAACAGCCTTGAGATTCCCTCTTTTATCCGGATAGTGACAGAGCGTTTATTGTATTCATCGAGCGTGATTTCCGTACAGTTCGTTTCCAATTCCGCGAGAAATATTTCATTCATCTTTTTTCCGAACTCTGCATCATAGACAAATGCGTTCGTCTCAAAGTTCAGTTTGAAACTCCTGATATCCCAGTTGGCTGTCCCGACTGTCGTTGCCATGCCGTCGAAGATTCCTGTTTTACTGTGGATAAATCCGTCATTGTAGGTGTATCCTCTGACCCCGGCTTTAATCAGGTCGCCGAGATAGGAGTGGTTTGCCCAGTACACAAACAGGTGGTCCGGTTTCGAGGGAATTACAATCCTGACATCAATGCCGGAGCGTGCCGCAAGCAGAAGTTCGGTGAACATGGGTTCGTCCGGGATGAAATACGGGGTGTGGATATAAATGGATTTCCGGGCATGACCAATCAGGCTCATGTACCCTGAGTAAATTGCTTTTCCGTCCGAATCAGGACCGGAGGACGCAATCTGAACATTTGAGGCTCCCATTACATCCATGACCCCTTTGGTAGGATAATACGGGCTCGCATGAGCCTCGATGGAAATTCCGGCCTCCTTTGCCGCATAGTTCCAGTCCATGATGAATCTGTTCTGTAAGGCATTCACCGCTCTCCCGTAAATCCGGAGATGCGTATCACGCCAGTATCCCAGCGGACCTTTACCAAGGTATTCATCACCAATGTTGAACCCGCCGATAAATCCGGTTTTTCCGTCAATCACAAGAATCTTTCTATGGTTTCTGAAGTGCACGCGGGTGTTGAGGAACGGAATTTTGAGCGGGAAGAAAATCCTGACATCTCCTCCCGCTTTTTTTAGAGGGGCGAAAAACTTCTTATGAATGGAAACGGTTCCGGCAGCATCGAAAATCACTCTGACCCTGATTCCTGCCAAGGCTTTTTTCGTCAGAAGTGCCATTATCTCGTTTCCGAGCTGATCGTCACGGATGATGAAATATTCCATGTGAATATGGTGTTTTGCTCCGGCAATCGCCTCTTTGATTGCCGCGAATATTTCTTCCCCGTCAGTATAGACGGTTATATTGTTATTATTCAATAAGACGGAATTGTCCTGATTCAGGAGAAGAGCGATTGTGGCGTCACACCAGGCAAGGTCTCCAGGGAGGGTCAGCTTCCCTCCGTCTGTGATTGTTTTATACTGCGCCTTTGCGATTTGCATCATTTTCAAATCTGCTTCGGTCTTTTTATTGAATATGTGAGCACCATACAGGTGTCTCCCAAAGAAAAGATAGAGGATGAATCCGATTATCGGGATGAGTATCATCAGAAGAATCCAGGCTATAGCTGTCTGAGGACTGCGTCTTTCGAGGAAAACCACGACAATACATGCCAGGATATCGACTATGATGACAATAAACTGTAATAGCCACAGAACAAAATCAATTATTACAGTTATCAGATCCAACATAAGTTACTTTTATATTCATTCTATGTATGATAAAAGTTGATGTATTTAAACCTCGAATGATACAGGTACTGTGGTGTCCTACAAAAGACTCTTGGAATATTGGGGGAAGGGACTGCTCGTTGCGGCACTTGTTGCGGCGATAGGGGGACTTTTAATCGGCGGTGTCGAAATTCTCTATTATGCAGCAGTAATTTTCTTCGTTGCCGCGATTTTGTGCATATCACTCAGCAAGCGAATGAAGGAGTAATACGATTGTCAGTAATTACGTTTTCAAGGAATGTCTTTCTCCCGCTGACGAATGTCTGTGCGAATGCCTGCGGGTATTGTTCGTTTAAGACACCTGTGAAGGAAGGCTGTGTCATGTCAAAAGAGGAGGTTATGGCGACGCTGAAACGCGGAGCTGAATTTTCCTGTACGGAGGCACTGTTTACGTTTGGCGAACGTCCTGAACGTGAAGAAGGATTTACCCGGTACATCAACGAAGCCGGCTATAAGGATATTCTTTCCTACTGCATGGATATGAGCAGATATGCTCTCTCGCTCGGACTTCTGCCGCACACGAATGCGGGAATTCTCACCTATGAGGAGATGGAGATGCTCAGGAATGTAAATGCGAGTATGGGTCTGATGCTTGAAACGACGGCAGAAGTTCCTGCGCATGAATACAGTCCCGGAAAGAATCCGGCGGTCAGAATCGAAATGATAGAAAATGCCGGCAAGTTGAAAATTCCGTTTACAACAGGGCTCCTTCTTGGAATCGGCGAAACGCGGGATGACAGGATAGAATCTCTTGAAGTGATCCGGGATCTTCACAAAAAATACGGGCATATCCAGGAGGTCATCATCCAGAATTTCTGCCCGAAGGAGGGAACTGATATGGCGGCATTTCCGGGGGCATCAACGGAGGTAATCGCCGACACTATCAGACTCGCAAAAGAGATTCTCCCAAAAGATGTCTCGATTCAGATTCCGCCTAACCTCGCCGATGCGTCCACTCTTCTGGGGCTTGGCGTGACTGATCTCGGTGGTGTGTCTCCGGTCACGATTGATTACATCAACCCGGAACACCCCTGGCCTGCACTGGAGGCATTGAAGGATATTGCCCGCGGATATGAGGTGAAAGAGCGGCTCTGCATTTATGAAAAATACTGTAATGCCGAGTGGGTGGCGCCTGAGTTGACGGGGCTTGTGAGCCGGCTCGCGAAGAGGGTATACGGGTAATATAAACGATTTACTTTTTTTCTTATTTTTATTGTAATTCCCTTTCCGGTTTCGGAATGAAGATACTTGAAATCGGAGTTACGCGGTGTTGATGTGGATCCAATTCGGGAGAGGCGGGTTGGATGCGAAGCAGACGACCTCAGCCGAGCAAGTCGATAGACTTGCGACCAAACTGAAAGTTTGCGCGTGGGCGGGTTGGATGCGAAGCCTTCGATTACATCCGCGGTTGTTTTTCGCTTCCCTTCCCCCGGGGAACAGAATTGGATTTGTTCTAGCGGGATTCTTTTTGATGGCCGTATCCCCGCAAGGCAAAGCCTTGGTCGCAAACCTTCGGTTTGCTTGGCTAAGATCGTCGACTTCGTCGCCAACCCGCCTCCGCTGACGCCGCCCCTTCGGGTCAGCCCGCCTCCGCTGAGGTCGGCCGCGTTCCGCGTCCAACCCGCCCGCACACGAATTCAGCGTACGCTCCCTCACCCCAAAATATAACCGAAAACACTATTCTCATATCCTAAAATCCGCGGCAATACAGATTTACCGAATCAAACCGCACATCCGATATATCTCTTCGATAATAGAACTCTTGCCCAAAATATACGAATCTCTATCATCGGAATACTGCAAAGCCATTTCTTTTTTCACAGCACCATACCTATCCCTGATATCCGGATGCTCCCGTAAATAATTGCGAAAAGTGATGTGTCTCTGCAATTCTTCATTATCTCTTTTGCAGACACAAAGATGGTGCATCCTCAAATTCGGTTTGCCCTCGTATTTAAACGCATCCCGACCCGGAATACCCAGATCTCCTTCATGACAATAACCAATTTCCTCCAGCAATGATTTTACTTCGTCAAAATTATCATCAATCACAATATCAATGTCGATAATGGGTTTAGCCGCCAGACCCTTTACGGAAGTACTCCCGACATGTTCGATGGAAAGTATCTTCCCCGCAAGTACAAAAAGCAATTCATCTTCTATTTTACGGAACTCATTCTCCCATGCAGGGTTATACTCTTCCACAACCACATTTTTTGTTTTCACGGTATTCCTCGGATAAATTCATACATATCGTTATATTCTCATATAGTAGTATCGAGAATACTCAGAAACTTTGCCATTTTACTTGAATGTAATGTACGTTTTAGTACATCATATTCCGCAAAACAAAAAAAATCAGATTCCACACAGGCTCGCCCAGATGAAACGACCCGATGACCCTTGGACGTGAAATATTTTCCAAGGCACTCCATCGGAATCGGAATCTGTTCTCTCAGACCCTTTCTCTTTCTGATGCTCATTACAACTTCAAAAAGCCGTTTGTTCTGGAAAACGTCCGGGAAATAGAAAACATAAGATGAACCATCCCAATTACATTCGTCATCTGAATCGTGATATTCACCCTATGTGTTTGTCATGTCCGTGTAATTATTCCCCATAAACCATCCTTTTTTTCACGGCTAAGGCATATGGACAGAAGATTGATGTGGTTACCGTGCTAACCATTAGCACACATGTTTGGAAAACAAATTCGTATGGAACGAATCATCGACCGGAACTCCGGCCGTGTCGTCATTGTACCTTTGGATCACGGCATTTCCATGGGGCCGATTCCCGGACTCATCGACATGCGTGACACGATAAACAAGATTTCAATAGGCGGTGCAACAGCCGTACTCATGCACAAAGGCATGGTCCCCTACGGTCACAGAACATCCGGAAAAGACATCGGACTCATCGTTCATCTCTCTGCCGGAACCGGTCTTGGCTGCGACCCGAACTCCAAAGTCATCGTCACCACCGTCGAGGAAGCCCTGACTCTCGGAGCAGATGCGGTTTCAATTCACATTAATCTCGGGGCCGACACCGAACCGGAAATGATCAGAAACGCCGGAGAAATTTCCCGCAAATGTCAGCAGTGGGGTATGCCTTTCCTTGCGATGGTCTACCCGCGTGGTAAAAATATTCCCAACCCGTTCGACGTGGATGCACTCAAAACCTGTGCACGTGTCGCAGCAGAGCTCGGAGCAGACATTGTCAAAATCAGCTACACAGGCGATATCGACAGCTTCCGTGAAGTCGTCAGGGGAGCCCAGATTCCGGTCGTCATTGCAGGCGGTCCGAAAATGGGCTCGGACATCGAAATGCTCCAGATGGTCCGTGACTCCCTTGATGCCGGAGGAATCGGTGTTTCGATTGGAAGAAACATCTTCCAGCACCATGACATCGTAGGAATCACCTCCGCCGTATCCGACATCGTTCTGCGGGATGAAAGCGTTGAAGATGCAGTAAAACACCACCTCAGGTGAAAAAATTGTCCATCCAACTTCCTCCCATCCTGGTCCGCGCCGACCACCTGACAACCTATGACGAAAGAAAAGCCATTGTCGCGTCAGCCCTCGAAGCAGGATATACCAATATCATCCTGCGTTCCGAAGACGAAAACCTCCAGCATCTCGGACGATATACCGCAATAACAGCCTGCGGTAAAGACCTGATGTATGCCGGGGAGCGTATCGGAATTCTCCTGAATCTAACCGGAGCCGGGGAGATGGAGGAGGCGTACAGCCTGAAGAATTCCGTTCCATATCTCCTCATATCCACAGAAAACTGGAAAATCATTCCTCTTGAAAATCTCATCTCACGGTTCCAGACCTCAGACACAAGCCTCTACGTCTGCGTGAAAACTCCCGAAGAAGCACACCTCGCTTTCCAGACCATGGAAGTGGGCTGCGACGGGATTGTAATCACACCCGACAGCCCTGCCGATATATCCGCATTTGCCGGAATCACCGATAAAAAATACCCGGATGTCGAACTGGAAGCGGCCATTATTACGAAAATATCCCCCCTGACCCTTGGGGACCGGGTGTGTATAGACACCTGCTCACTCCTCGCACCCGGCGAAGGAATGCTCATCGGCTCCCAGTCGTCCTGTCTCTTTCTCATCTGTTCGGAAAGCTTTGAAAGCGAATACGTAAATGCCCGGCCATTCCGGGTAAATGCAGGGGCCGTGCATTCCTATATCCTCTGCCCGGATGGAAAAACAAAATACCTCTCGGAAATCGTAAGCGGAAACGAACTTCTTTCCCGCACGCCTGACGGAACCCTTCGGACGGTAAACGTCGGCAGAGTAAAAATTGAAGTTCGTCCCATGCTTTACATCGAAGTAAAAGCCGGAGGTAAATATTACTCCGTGATTCTGCAGAACGCAGAAACAATCAGAATGGGCACACCTGTCGGAGCCGTATCCGTTTCCGACCTGGCTCTCGGGGACCTTGTCTACGTCAGACTCGAAAACGTCGGGCGCCACTTCGGACACCCGATTGCGGAGACAATCTGCGAAAAATGACATTGAATTGTGCTGTTATCGTCGCAGAAAATGCTGAGCAGGCGAAGACATTCAAAGCTTCCGCTCTCGCAAAAGGGGCAGATGCGTTAGAGTTCAGGCTGGACGCTTTCTCTGTTATCCCGGATGACTTTTCCTTTTTTGCGGCAGACGTCCCAACTATAGCCACCTTCAGGTCCGAATCTGACGAAGAACGCAAAGAAACGTTTGACCGGGCGCTCGCAGCCGGAGCAGACTATATCGATATCGAAGCAGACTCGGGTCTGAGAGATATCTTTCCAAAAGAACATGTCAT
>Ga0265294_10003312_pt1 | contig 20673 bp, 21 predicted proteins | sample MunlanPumphouse3_FD_192504 | JGI IMG/M metagenome (GOLD analysis project Ga0265294, IMG submission 192504) | Groundwater microbial communities from a municipal landfill in Southern Ontario, Canada - Pumphouse #3 | ecosystem: Environmental > Aquatic > Deep subsurface > Groundwater | place...
AATCTAAAAGTAAAGTCTTTTTAAAACAAAAAAGGATGTTTCCATCCTTTTATGAATTAAAGTTTACCGCTAGCGTTGATTTTATTTAGGAGACGTACTAATGTGTCCGTATCTCGTTCCCCTAAACGTTTCATTAATTTAAGAATTTTAGCGTAATAATCCTCTTCAATTGACTCTAAATACTTACTACCTTTATCGGTTAGTAACACATATGTAACTCTGTGATCACTTTTAGAATCTCGTCTAGTTAAATACCCATCATCTACTAATTTGTTCATTTTATGTGTAACTGCGGGAAGTGTTATTTTTAATCTTTTCGCAATTTCTGATGGTTTAATACCTGTCGGATCCCCAAACGACACAGAAAACAAAAGTGTAATATCCGCATCAGAAAGTTCATATTTCTTATGCTTGTATACGCCTGTTCTCCTTAAAACTTGCAACAATCGCTCTAATTCTTGAGCATCTCTAATCTTGTTGTCATCCATCTTTGTCCCCTCCTTGCCATGATAAATTATACAACTTTACATGATTAAAGTAAAGTAATTGAACTTACAATTATTCATTTGTTTTGCAAAATTAAATAATTTATGCTTGTGATAAATTTCTAATTGCGTCTTTGTAAAAATTAATTTCTATTTCTACCCGCTTACGTTCAACTATATCTAAGTGATTCACATAACTTAATTTTTGATTCAACTTAGACTCATAATAAGGAATCGCCACTTTTTTAGTTTTTAAAATAGGGCCTAAAACGATTTCTTCTTGTGTAAGTTGTTTAAAACGCTTAATCACTTTTAATAAAACATATGGTTTCTTTTCATAAACAAGTTCTTCATCGATAATCTCATACCCGTGATTAGACAAATAAGCCCTTAATTCTTCTAATTCATGATGTGGAGAAAAGACGTAATAGTTAGGTGTTTGGTGTGGCTTTGATAAGATCTGTTTCATCATCTTATAGCCCATCCCGGTAATTACGACCACATCATAAGCAGCCTTGATGTTTTCAAACCCGTCTGATTGAATTAGCGTTATCTTATCTGTTAGACCTAATTCAGTTAAATGTTTTTGAGTCTCATTTAAAGGGGCTTGGTTAATATCTGAACCAATCCCCTTTTTAATGTATGCTTTTTGGATTGCCTCAATTAAAACGAGCCCATGATCGGTCCCAATATCTAAAACGGTATCGGCCCCTTTTAATAGTTCAACGATTGAATCGATTCTTTTCATCTGTTTAAATTAAAGTCTCTTAACTTCTTTTGACGGCTTGGTTGTCTTAGTTTTCTTAAGGCCTTACCTTCTATTTGTCTAATACGTTCTCTGGTAACCCCAAACTCTTTACCAACTTCTTCTAACGTGTGTGTTTTACCGTCTAATAACCCATATCTAAGTCTTAATACTTTTTCTTCTCGATCTGTTAAGGTTTCTAAAACCTCATTTAAAGTTCTTTTAACCCACTCTTGAACCGAATATTCATAAGGATTAAGGGTATTGGTGTCACTGATGAAATCTCCCAGTGATGAATCTTCTTCCTCACCCACTGGGGCTTCTAAACTAATTGGTTCTTGAGCAATTTTTTGGATTTGTTGAACCCGTTCAGCGGTAACCCCCATCTTTTCACCAATTTCTTCAGTGGTTGGTTCACGTGACAACTCTTGAACCAGTTGTCTTTGGATTCTAACGAGTTTATTAATTGTTTCGACCATATGAACAGGAATACGAATCGTTCTGGCTTGGTCGGCGACGGCTCTTGTGATCGCTTGTCTAATCCACCAGGTTGCATAAGTTGAGAACTTAAACCCTTTTTCATGGTCAAACTTATCCACCGCTCTAATTAACCCCATGTTACCTTCTTGGATCAAGTCTAGAAACAACATCCCTCTACCCACATACTTCTTGGCGATCGAAACAACCAATCGGTAGTTGGCCTCAACTAGTTTATTTTTGGCAATTAGTCCATCTTCAATCATTTGTTCTAATTGAACCCGTTCGTTATCAGGAATCGTATAGCCATCTTTTTTTGCCTCATCCATTTGTTCGGTAGCGTATTTACCATGTTCCACACGGATGGCTAAGTTAACTTCTTCTTCAGCATTTAAAAGCGGAATCCGGCCAATTTCTTTTAGATACATTCTTACTGGATCATCTATTTTAACGGTTGGCACCAAAGTTTCAATATCCAACAATTCTTCTTCTTTGATTTCTTCAACATCCATCGTTGATAAACTCATTTCATCTAAGTCTATTTCAACAAACTCTAAATCATCATCTAAAAGATCATCGTCTTCTTCATCTTCAACTAAATCACTCCCTAAATCTTCAAATTCTAACTCCATCTCATCATCTATAAAAGGTTCATCCACTTCAATTCCTTTTAAGATTAGGGCATCAATAATATCTTGATAGTCCTTACTAGATGGTTCTAGCTGTGATTCAATATCGCTAGGAGACAAGTAATTATTATGTTCTTTCGCAATTTTGAGTAAAGCTTTAAATATTTTATTGTTTTCCATTTTAAATCACATCCTTTTTCTCAAATGACTGGTTGTTCTTACGAAGCGTCTTCAAGCTCGTTTTAATGATTTGCCGAATCCGTTCTCGCGTTAAATCAAACAGATCGCCTATTTCTTCATAGGTATATACTTTACCATCTTTTAATCCAAATCGATAGCGAATGATTTGTTCATCACGATCCGATAATGTTTTCAACAACATATCTAATTGTTCAACTCGATTACTTTTACTATAAGCTTCTTCAGGGTTATCCATGTCTGAGGCAATAAAGTCTTGTAGGGTCGTGTCGCCTTCTTCTCCAATTTCCTTATCTAAAGAAATAATTGAACTAAAAAGTGATTGTAAAGACTCAATCTCTTCAGGCGCTACTTTAAGTTGTTTTGCCAGTTCTTCAATCGAAGGTTCTTTATTAAGTTTAGTTTGTAAACGAATCGTAGTACGGTATAGTTTATTTAGTTTTTCGACTAAATGAATTGGTATCTTAATGGTTCTAGCGTATTTCGCAATTGAACGGGTCATTGCTTGTTTAATCCACCAAGTTGCATACGTTGAAAAACGATTACCTTTTGTATAATCGTATCTTTCAGCAGCCCTTAATAACCCCAGTGTCCCTTCGGCAATTAAATCCATTTGATCTAATTGACCTTGATAATATTTAGAAATCGCAACCACTAACCTTAAGTTATGATTAACCAGTTTTTCTCTGGCTTCATAACCCTTTAAAACAATCTCTTTTTCTTCGTTAGAAAGGTTTTTCTTATCTAGGTAGGGTTTCGCTTCAATGATTCTTTTAGAGAGTTCAAACTCTTGTTCGCGGTTAAGTAAGTCATATGCTAAGACATCATTAATAAACAAGGAATAAGAATCCATTTTGCCTGGTCTGTAGGTTGGTACAGTTTCAATTTCTGGCGTCTCGACTTTAATTTGATAACCTAATTCAATTAAAATGGTCTCTAACGCTTCAAAATCTTCCTCTTCAATATCTACTTCTTCTAATAATTCTTCAAAAGGAATTTCTTTAGTTTCTTCGTACTTCTTTAATAAAGTTTGGAGTAAATCTTTTTTCATGAGCTTTCTCCTTTTTTCTTGTTGGTATGTCGTTTGACAATTTGTTTTTTAATCACTTCCGCAATCGCTGTTTTTTGATAGGATTCATTTTCATTCTTTAATTCCTCTAAGTTTGCCTTGAATTCTTTTTCCATATTAACATTGATAACCACACCCAGCAATTCATTAATCGTCGCTTCTGGGTATTTAAACTCACTTCGATTATCGTTACTATAGTATATCTCAAAAAACTTGATTGTTAAGGCTTCAGAATCTTTTTCTTTAGAAAGTAGTTTTACAAACGCATCTTTATCAAATTCATCTTTGCTTTTGTAATACTTAATCGTTAATATGTTTCTTAATTTGAAGGTGACCATATCACAAACAAATTTACCACTTAAAGCTTGGTCAATTCTAATCGCATCTTCCTTATTACGCATCATTTGAATAAAGAGTTGGTTTTCCGCCTTATAGTACTTATTGGGAAACTGTACCATTGGTTTAGGTTGGACTTTGATTGTTTTAGTTTCGTTAGTTAAGAAATAACTTAAACTATACGTAGATACATTTAAATCTTTAGCTAGTTTATTAAGATAAATCTCTTTAATCGTAACGGGTTGATTTTTAACCATATGATAAGTCGCATCTTTTAAAGCTGCGGCGTCATTTAGGTTAGACAAGTTCAATTCTTTTTTCGTTGTTTCATAAATAAATTCATAGGGATCAACTAAATGTTTTTTATAAAGATTTAGATACTTTACAGCACCATATTTTTGATAATATTCATCCGGGTCTAAACCTTCAGGTAAGGCTAAAATATCAACTCTTAAATTGGTTCTTTCGAATAACTTAATCGCTTTGTAGGTTGCCATAATTCCGGCTTGGTCACCATCATAAGCAATGACAACGCGTTTAGTATATTCACTAATCAATTTTACGTGGTGTTGAGTCAAGGCTGTTCCCATAGTCGCAACCGCATTCTTTAAACCCGCTTTAGTGCTCGCAATCACATCAAAGAAGCCTTCATGAAGGATCACAAAGCCTTGTTTCCTAATATCCCCTAAGGCTTCATATAAGTGATATAAAACCTCACTTTTCTTAAAGATAAATGTTTCTGGGCTATTGTAGTATTTAGGTTCTTTATTATCAACACTTCTACCACTAAACCCTATCACTCTTCCCTCTAAGTCAGAGAGTGGAAACATCACTCTATAGGTAAATAGATCATAAGGTTTATTGTTTTGAATACCAATTAAACCAGCGTTTTCCATGGTTTGGTCAGTAAATACTTTTTGTTGGAGAAGTTTATATAATGAATCAAACTCTTTTGGGGCTAAACCGATATTAAAATGGGCAATATCCTCCAGGGTTAACCCTCGATTTTTTAGATAGTTTAGTGCTTCTTCACCGGTTTTAGAATTCTTTAAATAAAAGGTATAAAAAATATTTGCTTCATTTAAGGCTTCATGTTCTTTTAAGGTTTGTTGTTTTTCAACCCGGTCAATATCAAGCTTAATTCCCAACGGTTCAGCTAACTCTAAAGCCGCTTGATCAAAAGAAATGTTTTTAATCTTTGCTAAGAAGGTAATCGGTGATCCCCCTTCTCCACAACTAAAACATTTCGCAATATTTTTCTCGGTTGAGACAGAAAACGACGGGTTCGTGTCATCATGAAAAGGACATAACCCAACATAGTTTTTACCCTTTTTTTGAAGTTTCACATAGGGGCTAACTAAGTTAAGAATATCGGTCTTTTCATTGATTTCATTTAGAATTGCTTTATCAATACGCACACTAACCCTCCTTTTTTGATGCTTAAAAGCGGATTTTATCCTTTATATATTCCATGACTTCATCAATCTGTAGTCTAATTTGATTCATCGAATCACGTTCTCTAATTGTTACCGTATTATCTATAAGTGTTTGTTCATCCACTGTTAAACAATAAGGGGTTCCAATTTGATCTTGTCTTCTATAACGTTTTCCAATGTTTTGGGTTTCATCATAAACCACACTAAAGTGTTTCGATAAAACATCATATATTTCTAGTGATTTATCTTGGTGTTTATTTTTAATGAGTGGTAACACCGCAACTTTATAAGGGGCTAAATAGGGATGAATTTTTAATACTTCTCTGGTTTTACCGTCTTCTAAAGTATCTTCAGTAATCCCTTCATTTAAAATACTTAATAGTAAACGTTCAACCCCTAAAGAAGGTTCTACCACATAAGGCACATAACGTGCATTGGTTTCAGGGTCTAAGTACTCTAGTGACTCTTTTGAATGGGTTTGGTGTGCCTTTAAGTCAAAGTCTGTTCTTGAGGCAATCCCCCACAGTTCATCAAATCCCCAGGGAAAGTTATAAAGGATATCTACTGTCTTGTTAGAATAGTGTGACAATTCTTTTAAGGTATGTTCATGATAATTAAGGTTATCTTGATGAATCCCTAAATCCAATAAAAAATGTTTCATTTTATCTAACCAATAGTCAAACCAAGTAATTTCTGTATTGGGTTCACAGAAAAATTCCAGCTCCATTTGTTCAAACTCTCGGGTTCTAAAAATAAAGTTACCTGGGGTAATTTCATTTCGAAATGATTTACCAATTTGACCGACCCCAAAAGGGATTTTCTTTCTCGTGGTTCTTTGAATGTTTTTAAAGTTAATAAAAATGCCTTGAGCCGTTTCTGGTCTTAAATAAACCGTATTCGCCTCATCTTCAATGACCCCTTGATTGGTTTTAAACATTAAGTTAAACTTTCTGATTTCAGTCCAACTAGATTTACCACAATTTGGGCATTTAATTTCATGTTCATTTAAATAACTAAATAGTTCATCGTTGGTCCAACCATCAGGATTGATTTCATGATCATCGGCTTTAATTAAATGGTCCGCTCGATGTCTGGTATGACAATTTAAACATTCTGTTAAAGGGTCACTAAAGCCCCCTAAATGGCCTGAGGCTACCCACACTTCTTTATTCATCAAAATGGATGAATCCAGTAATACATTATAAGGTGTTTCAGTAATAAAACGTTTAATCCAAGCGGATTTAATGTTTTGTTTAAGAAGCGAACCGAGTGGGCCGTAATCCCATGTATTTGATAGACCGCCGTATAATTCAGAGCCTTGATAGATGTAGCCCGTTTGTTTCGCAAAGTTTACAATTTTATCTAGTGTCATAATAATCCTCTCTTTATAAGCCTTTTATGTCATAGTCCATATGATAGGCATAATAAGCTTTAATGAATTTAATCAATGTATTTTTTATATTTGGTTCAATCTCTTTTTCTTCGGTTAGATAATAAAGATCCATTAAACCAATTGTCTCATTCATATTTAAATCCGGTTTTAATGCTTCATCCTTCGTAACGGTTTGTCCCGTTGAAAGATTAAATCCGATCGCATGTTCTTTTTTAAACGACAATTCATAGCCTAAACCATAAGTTAATTTAATCATATAGGTTAATGCCGCAAAGTTTAAATCTTTAAAACTTAACAGTTGAATGATTAAATTAAACAGTCTTTCATGAGGCAAGTCATCGGTTAATAAGAATTGAATGCTCATTAAGATAACAGAGGCATTTTGAACCTTTAAATAGTCTTTCTTTATAGTTTGATAATCATCAATCAAGACAGCTTGTTTAAGGGTTTGCATCGGTTTATCAGGATCTAATTCAAAACTAATTAAGGTTAAATAATCGGATAAATAATGGTTTGGGTTTTTATAATTCTTAGACCCCTTAGAAACCAATGTATATTTCCCATAAGGGGTATAGACATAAAGTAGTTTTGAAGATTCTTGGTAATCTTGAGTTTTATAAATTAACCCTTTAGAGATCATACCCTAACCCTTTCAAATCTTGTGGTCTGTTACGCCAATCTTTAATGACTTTCACCCATAAGTTTAAATGAATTTGGGTTTCTAGTGTTTCATTAATGTCTTTTCTGGCTTCAGAGCCAATCACTTTTAACATTGAACCTTGTTTTCCAATTAAGATATTTTTTTGAGAATCTCGTTCGACCACAATCGTAGCGTAAACCACATATAAGTTGTGTTCATAACCAGCATGTTCAATGACAACCGCCACACTATGGGGAATTTCTTCTTTGGTGTGATAAAGCACTTTTTCTCGTATCAGTTCAGCCATTCTTTCAAAATCAGTTTGAGGTGTTTTAACCGATTCATCATATAAAAGTTCTCCAAGCGGGAGTTCTTCAATAATGTCTTGAAGTAAATATTCAATGTTTTGAGACGTTTTACTGCTAATCGGATAAATACCCTTAAAGTCATGTTTATCCATATAAGAAAGAATAATCTTATCAATTTCTATTTTAGACTTTAATAAATCAATTTTATTAATGACTAAAAATACCGGTGTCTTAGTTTCTTTAAAGTGTCTGATGACAAAATCTTGCGCAAATGAATATTCACTATCCACCATATAAAGAATCACATCCACACTACTAATCGCGCTAATAGCTTGTTCATCTAAAAATGACCCTAAGGCATGTTTAGGTTTATGGATACCCGGTGTATCCATAAAGATGATTTGCGCATCCGCTAATGTTTTAACCCCCAAGATTTGAGTTCTAGTGGTTTGAGGCTGATAAGAGGTTATCGCAACTTTCTCACCAATCAAAGTATTAAGTAAGGTCGATTTTCCAACATTAGCCCTTCCAATAATACCTACAAACCCACTTTTAAAATTACTCATTATCCTCTATCTCATCAAATGAATAAGGTAGTAATTCATCGATAGTAACTTCTTTAACATCACCCTCAATATTAGATAAATAGATTGGCGTCTCTTTTGGTAAGAGTTCTTTCATGACTTGGCGACAAGCCCCACATGGGCTAATTGGGTCTTTGGTATGACCGGTAATTGCCATCGCTTTAATATCACTTTTTTGATAGCCTTGAGAATAAAGTGAAAATAAAGCACTTCTTTCCGCACAATTAGACAACCCATAACTAACATTTTCAATATTAGCGCCATGGATAACCGTGCCATCTTTTAATAATATTGCGGCACCAACGCCAAATTTAGAATAAGGAATGTATGCCTTTTGTCTTGCCTTAATGGCTTCTTTAACTAAACTATTCATTTATTTAATCCTTTCTAGATTCGCATTTTTTAAAATGCTTTCTTGTTTTTCAATCATAATCTTTTCATCTTCTATAGAATGATGATCGTATCCATTTAAATGTAGATACCCATGAACACTTAAGAACCCTACTTCTCGGTCATAGGAATGACCATATTCGGCAGCTTGTTCTTTAGCGCGTTCTAAGGAAATGAAAATATCTCCAATATAAGAGGCATCTTCATCATCAGGAAAACTAATCACATCGGTCACAGAATCCACTTGTCGGTAGGTTTTATTAATCTCTTGGATTTGTGAATTTGTCACAAAGATAACATTAAATTCAGTTTCACCTTCAACTTTGTCAAAAATAGAACGAATTAGGGTTTCTTGAGCCAGCGTATCTTCAGTTGTTTGATTATAAAATTCGATTTTAATCAATCTTCATACCTCTCTAAAATCTTTTGAACGAGTGGATTTCTAACGACATCTAATCGTTCAAACTCTACTGTCTTAATAGCCTCAATTCCGGTTAAGATTTCTAAAGCTTCTTTTAAACCGCTTTTTTGTCCTTTAGGTAAATCGACTTGGGAAGGGTCTCCAGTAATGACCATTTTAGAGGAAAACCCTAATCTAGTGAGAAACATCTTCATTTGAGAACTGGTCGTATTTTGTGCCTCATCTAAGATAATGAAGGCATTTTCAAGCGTTTTACCACGCATATACGCAAGTGGGGCAATTTCGATAATACCGGTTTCCATTAAGTGGTTAGTGGTATCGGCGCCAAGAAAATCATGAAGCGCATCATATAAGGGTCTTAAATAGGGATCAATCTTTTCTTTTAAATCGCCTGGTAAAAATCCTAAATACTCACCAGCTTCTACCGCTGGTCTGGTTAAAATAAGTTTTTTTACTTTATTTTGTTTTAAGTAACTGACTGCTGTGGCGACTGCTAAATAAGTTTTACCCGTGCCCGCTGGTCCGATCCCAAAGATTAATTCTTCTTTGTCTATCGTCTTAAGGTATTGAGCTTGGGTTCTTGTTTTAGCGTAAATCGGTTTACCATTCGTTTGATATAAAATAACTTTACGGTTTACGAAAAATTCAGTAATACCCTCGAGTTGATTTACTTCTCTAAGTTTCAATAGATACATCACTTCGCGTTGACCGATTTCAACCTTAGGGGCTAATTCTTCTAAGACAGTAAAGACATCTTTTAGTATTTCAATTTGGTCTTCTGGTGCGTTACTAACAAATAAATCCTCTTTTAAATTCAGTTTAATATCAAAATAGGTCTTCATGACCTCTAAGTTTCTATCAAATGACCCTAAAATAGCATAGGCATGTTTAAGATCTTTAAGTCTATAAACTGGTTTCAACGACATATCACCTCATCAAATAATTATACCATAAGAAACATAACAAGTGTTAACCCATAAACGATAAAAAAAGCACTTTTAAGTGCTTATTTCATTATTTTTTCTTACCTCTAGCAGCCTGACGCTTCATTTTTCTGTCAACGCTAGGCTTAACATAGTATTCACGTTTACGTGCTTCCTGAAGGGTGCCGGATTTAGAAACGTCTCTTTTAAAGCGTCTAAGCGCGTCTTCTAGAGATTCTGATTCTTTTACCACGATTTTAGGCATGTCTGCCCTCCTTCCACTCTTTCAATTAAAAGCCGTTATTATTATATATGATTCTAATGTTTTTGTAAAGTTAAAAGTGTAAAACTTTTCACTTTTCACTCTTTTTTGGCTGTTATTGTTGATTTATAGCCAAATAGTGTTATTAATCATCGTTAATTTTTGAACATATTTTTAAACTTGTCCCAAGGTTTTTGTTTACTTTCTAATTTATCAAAGGCCTTCAAAGCTTCGATTTGATTTTTAGAAAGATTCGTTGGGGTTTCGATGTTTACTGTAACTAACATATCCCCCTTCTTACCATTATTAACATTGGCAACGCCTTTTTCACGAAGTTTTAAGATGGTACCTGATTGGGTACCACTTGGAATCTTCATAGAGACATCGCCATAGATAGATGGAATATCAATCGAATCGCCTAATGCCGCTTGGGTAAAGCTAATTGGAATACTCATTAAGATATCATCATTTTGACGTTTAAATACTTTATGTGGTCTCACTCTAAATCTTAAATATAAGTCGCCTGCTGGACCACCATTATGGCCGCCTTCACCGTAACCACTCATACGAAGACTCATATTGTTGTCGATACCAGCGGGAACTTTAACTTTAACTTCTTTAGACACTCTTTCTCTACCAGACCCGTTACAGTTTTTACATTTATTTTTAACTGTTTTACCACGTCCACCACACCTTGGACAAACTTGTTGGGTTCTCATGGTTCCAAGAATCGTTCTTTGTTCGACATTGACATAACCTTGTCCGTGACATCGATCACAGGTTTGAACATCATTTTTAGATTCTCCCCCATGACCACCACAGACATGACAGGCTTGTTCAACATCAACATTAATGGTTTTAGAAGTCCCCAATACAGCCTCCATAAAGTCGATTGTCATCGATTTTTCATAATCATTCCCTTTGGCTGGACCAAACGGGTCTTGACGTTGACTAAATCCACCACCGCCACCAAAAAACGAGGAGAAAATATCTGAAAATCCACCAAAACCTTCAAAACCGCTTTGACCATTAAAGCCTTGGCCAAATGGTGATTCATGACCATAACGATCATAGTTAGATCTTTTTTCAGTATCGCCTAAAGTATCATACGCTTCTTGAACTTCTTTAAATTTTTCTTCGGCGTTTTCTTCTTTAGAGATATCGGGGTGATATTTCTTAGCCAATGTTCTATATGCTTTATTTATCTCTTCTTCTGTGGCCCCTTTTTGGATGCCTAAGACATCATAATAGTCTCTTTTTGCCATAATGCACTTCCTTTAAAGGGGGCAAATGCCCCCAATAGATTTAATATTATTTTTCTTCGAATTCAGCATCTACGGTTTTGCCGTTAGCTGGATCTTCAGTTGTTTCACTAGATTCGGTTTGTTCTTGTTCTTTAGCAGCCTTTTCATACGCTTTAACGGCTAATGTTTGCGCATCCGTTTCTAAAGCTTCTTTCTTAGTCTTAATCGCTTCTAAGTCTTCACCTTTTAAAGCTGTTTCAAGTTCAGTGATGGCTTTTTCAGCTTTTGTTTTTTCTTCTTCAGTGACCACGTCACCTAAGTCTTTAATAGCCTTCTTAGTTTGGAAGATAAGGGCGTCAGAATCATTTCTCAAATCTGCTTCTTCACGACGTTTTTGGTCAGCTTCTTTATTCGCTTCAGCTTCTTTGATTAATTTTTCGATTTCTTGATCACTCATGGCTGATCCACCACTAATAGTAATCTTTTGTGATTTACCAGTACCTAAGTCTTTAGCAGATACATTAACAATACCGTTGGCGTCAATATCAAATTTAACTTCGATTTGAGGGACTCCTCTTGGTGCAGGTGGAATATCGCCTAATTGGAAACGCCCTAAAGTTTTATTGTCTGGTGCCATTTGTCTTTCACCTTGTAAGACATGGATATCAACAGCTGGTTGGTTATCAGCAGCAGTTGAGAAGACTTGTGATTTAGACGTTGGAATAGTGGTATTACGTTCGATTAATTTTGTAAATACACCGCCCAATGTTTCAATCCCTAATGAAAGTGGTGTAACGTCTAATAATAATACGTCTTTAACGTCCCCTGCTAGAACACCACCTTGAATGGCAGCCCCCATCGCAACGACTTCATCTGGGTTAACACTCTTATTAGGTTCTTTACCTAATTCTTTTTTAACCAATTCTTGAACAGCAGGAATTCTCGTTGAACCCCCCACCAATAATACTTGATTAATCTCTGATATGTCAAGTTTAGAATCTTTTAAAGCTCTTCTAAGTGGTCCTCTTGTTCTTTCAACAAGATCTTCAGTTAATTCTTCAAACTTAGCTCTTGAGAGCGTCATATCTAAGTGAAGTGGACCAGCCGCGCCCATGGTAATAAATGGTAAGCTAATTTGTGTGGTTGATAAACCAGACAATTCTTTCTTCGCTTTTTCACTAGCGTCTTTGAGACGTTGGTCAGCCATTTTGTCTTTAGATAAGTCGATCCCGTTTTCTCTTTTGAATTCAGAGATAATGTAGTCCATAACTCTGGCGTCAAAATCGTCTCCACCGAGTTTATTATCACCCGCTGTTGATAAGACATCAAATGTACCATCAACTAAGTGTAAGATAGAAACGTCAAATGTACCACCGCCTAAGTCAAAGACTAATACTTTTAAATCTTTATCTGTCTTATCGATCCCGTAAGCTAGGGCAGCTGCAGTTGGTTCATTAATAATACGCATTACTTCTAATCCGGCAATCTTACCCGCATCTTTAGTTGCTTGTCTTTGTGCGTCATTAAAGTACGCAGGTACTGTAATAACAGCTTTAGAAACAGTCGCACCTAAATACGCTTCAGCGGTCGCTTTTAAATTTTGTAAGATCATTGCTGATAAGGCTTGAGGTGAATAATCTTTACCTTGAATAGTTACTTTGTAATTTGATTCACCCATATGTCTCTTAATTGAAGAAACCGTATTTGGGTTTGTGATGGCTTGGCGTTTCGCCACTTCACCAACACTAATTTCATTATCTTTAAATGAGATAACACTTGGGGTTGTTCTAGATCCGTCTGCGTTAGGGATAACAACCGCATCTTTCCCTTCCATTACAGAGACAACACTGTTTGTTGTTCCTAAGTCAATACCAATAATTTTATTTGTTGTTGCCATTTTCATCACTCCATTCATTTACTATAACCATGGCAGGTCTTATTATTCTTTCTTTATACATATACCCAGTTTGGGTTGTTGCCAAAATAATATGTTCTTCTTTTGATTTATCACTTTGTTTTTCTGTGGCATAGTGATATTTAGGATCAAACTTTTGATCTTTTGTGATAATCTGTTTTAAACCATCTTTTTCTAAGATATTAAAGATTTGATCACTAATCATTTTAAATCCTATTAAATAATTCTTTAAGTTTGGATCTTCTACTTCTAGATTGACAATTAGTTTTAATTGGTCTAAAGCTGGTAGTAATTCTTCAATTAAATATTGATTGGAATACTTTTTTTCATTATCTCTTTCAGTCAGCATTCTTTTTTTGAAGTTTTCCGCATCCGCAATCGCTCTTAAAGATTTTTCATTAAGTCTTAAGTTCTCTAACTTTAATGTTTCAATTTCTTCAGTTAGTTTTTGTTTTTCTGATTTTTTCTTTTCTTTTTTCTTATCTAATTTATCATCTTCAACTTCTTCAATGATTTCGGTTTCTTCATGAACCTCTTTAGCTGTATCTTTTTCGTCTTTCATTCTTTCACTCATTTCTTATATAATTTTGTAATATTTTTTGCGATATATTCCAACAGTGGAATCACTTTCGCGTAATCCATTCTTGTCGGTCCAATGATTGCGATAGTTCCCGTTTCTTCTTCGTTCACTGCATAAGGCACCGAAATAATCGTTACTTTGTTATTAGGCATGAATTCAGCTTCATTTCCAATCTTAAAGGATAACTTATTCGTATGACCCACAACCTTCAAAACATCTTGACGGTTTAACATGGACAATAAATGTCTCATTTCATTGGGATCCTCTATTTCACCTTGAGTTAACATGTTGCCTAGGCCTGCTAGGTAAACATCTTCTTTACTCATTTGGGTGAAAGCGCCAATAAACGCATCAACAATTTTTTCTTGATAATCCATATAATCAATAATGTTTTCTTCCGTGTGCACTCTAGATAAAATTTTCCTTGCGTCTTTAAGGTATTGATTTTCTAATAGCTCATTTAAGGTTTGAACCGTTTTTTTAAAATAATCTTTAGAGACATTATCATCTAAGCTAAACACTTGTGAGTGAACATTTCCTCTATCGGTCACAATCAATATAACAGCATCATTATCCGATAAAGAAACATAATCAATTTTCTTTATCCGTGTTAATGCCTCATTAGGTCCTAACGCAACTGAAGTATAACTCGTCAGTTCACTTAATAAGTCGATTGCTGCCTTAACCGCAATTTCTCTACTATTTTGGTATCGATCAAAAACTTTATCAATTAATGGGAATAAAGTATCAATTTCAGAATCTCTTGTCACAAGATTTTCTAGATAATATCGGTACCCAACATTAGAAGGAACTCTACCGCTAGAGGTGTGTGTTTTTTCTAAATAACCTAATTCTTCCAAGGCTTGCATATCATATCTAATAGTCGCACTAGAGTAATCTAGGTATGGCCAATCAGTTAATACTTTTGAACCAACGGGTTCACCCGTTTGAACATAGATTTCAATGATTGCTTTCAAGATTAACTTTTGTCTGTTTGATATCACATCATCACCTCTTTTATGCACTTTTTTTCATGCTAAACTTATTATATCTTAAAGGTTTGGCACTGTCAAGCAATTAGTGCAAATTATAAAAATAAAAGCGCTTTTCACATCGTGATAAGCGCTTAATTCATATATTAAATTTTAACTGACTTGATTAATTAAAAGCCCAATTAGGAAGGAAATCAATGACACACCAAGGGCAATGACAACCATAATCCCAAAGTTTTTCCATAAGCTTTGTTTTTTGGCAATACTGGTATACAAATTAAAGATAAAGATAATAGATACAACAACACTTAGCATTACACCTAAAGCCACAAACTTTTGATTGATCACAATATAAGGCAGTACCATTAAAGTAACGACAACCAAATAAGTTAAGCCTGTATAAAAGGCGCTTCTAAATGGGTGTGGATGTTCGCCTTCTCTAGCGCTTAAGAATTCACTTGATGCCATCGATAATGCAGCTGCGACACCTGTGATAGCAGCGATGATTCCAATTTGTTTCGTATCCGCTAAAGCAAATGTATAACCAGCTATTGCCCCACTCATTTCAACAAGCGCATCATTCATGCCTAAGACGATACTAGAGGCATATAAAAGTTTTTCATCCTTTAAAATATCTGATAATTGATTTTCATGTGTCTTTTCTTGATTAACTATTTCTTTTAAGACGGGATAGGCTTCAATATGTTTAGCATATTTCTTTCTTCCTTTTTCTTCTCTTCTTTCGAATAATCTTAAAGTGAATATACTACCAAGTAATTTAAATATTCTTTTATATTTTCGATATTTTCTTTTATTATAGTCTTCTACTGTAATAGTAGTCCCTAATTCTTTATTAAACTTTTCTAAATGAAGTTTTTCTTGTTCAGCAATCGAATTAAGAACACTAGCATGTTCTTCTTTCTTTTGTTTACTAGCAACCATCTTATAGAGTTGATAGGCTAAAGCCTCATCTTTAGCAAAGTTTGTCAGTTCTTTAATATCATTCATATTAACACTTCCTTATTTTTTAGATTAAGACTAATTATACCTCTTAAATTCTAAATAAGCAATTGTTTTATTATAAATAAACATATAATCATTATAATTAAGAAAAATATATGACTCAGGTAGCTGCAATAGATTATTGGTAAAGAATTTGAAACTGAGACTACATTTTTTTATTATTATAAATCTGATCTAAATATTCGAACAAAATGGAAATGTTAGATTTTTTAGTTTGTGATAACCGTTCTTTAATTACTTTGAACTGTTCATAATCACCATTTTCTCCAGGAAAAATTTTATTATAGCTTTTCACTTTGTTTTTTACATCAATTGAAAAACCAACACTTCTCATAACATCGTCAAAATTAAGATCGTTATAAATAGGGACAATATAATCATATAGAAAATGTCCTTTAAACATAGATTTGTTTAAATAATTATTTTTAATTTCTGGCGTATATTCTTGTTCATCAAAATCCATAATAATAAACACTATAAAATTCTTAATTTTTCCTTTTTTAATATATAATGTGTACTTCCTTCTGAAATTAGTTAAAGATTTGAAATCTCTGCTATTTAACACGTTCATTAATCCAGTTATTTGTATACTAACATTACCATTTTTTTTAGCAAATGTCTCAAATTTCAGTCTTAAATTTGATTTTATGTTCTTACTAAAGATTAATTCTGATTTCCCATGGCATATCACCAAACAACAGTCATACTTCATTTCCTTATTCATTACCGGTGTCTTCGTCTAAACAATGTTTTAGATCTTCAAAATCAAAATAACCCGGGATTGGGATTCCACCATAAGCCCCTTTTTTGTAATTATTATATAAACTGTGATTCTTTTGAATTGGCGTTTTACTATTTGACAAATTGTAAATAAAACCATTCCCCTTATCATCAGAATCCAAAATATATACATTCTTTTTATCCACTATCTCTAATAGCATCGTATTGTGCGTTGTCGCTATTAATTGCCCTAAACCTGCTGTTTCAGTTAAATGTTCAACTAAGGTGGACATTAATACATCATGAATACCTGTTTCAAGTTCATCAATGATTACAATGCCACCATTAAGCAAATTAAATAAATAAGGGAATAGTTCCAAGAGTTTCTTAGTTCCCCTAGATTCATAATTAATAGGAACTGAGGTAATTTTTCCTCCAACTATTTTGTTAAAATAGAGTTCATATTTCAATTTATTTTTATTTTTTTCAGTTTTATACGTTACACTTTTTACACTTGAATACAGACTAGAAAAAAACAAGTTCAAGGCTTTCTCTGAATTTACTAGCTTTCCAAATTCATTTTCATTAATTGAACCTTTACTTAAACTTGAAACGAATCTATTATCAGAATTAATTGTATTAACATCGTATGAAGTGTCATTGTATATAATTGAAATTTTTTTCAGATAGTCAATAAAACTTAAAAAGTTATTATTAATATTTGATTTGATATAAGCCGTATTTTTTTGGTTTATTTCGTAATTTAGAATCGATAATAGAGTATGTTTACCAAAATATTGAGTTAATAATTTATCTATTTCATTGTTATATTCATTACTAAATAAATTTAAGTTAATCTTGTGTCGAAGAGAATCATTATAATCAATATTAAAGATCTCTACAGAATTGGTTTTTAATGGCCCATTTAACGTTTCTTTAATAACTCTTTCTGCGTCAAAAACTAAAGAATAAGTAAAATTCATATCTTTTACATCAAATAGAAACTCCAATTCCATGGTATCTTTTGTGTCGATACCAATTCTTCTAGCATTCGAAATTTGTTCTTTTAATCCGAATTCAATAATCATCATATCGATGATATCTCTAGTCGACCCAAGATCTTTTTCAGTTGACATATGTATCAGTCTGTTATAGTTTTCAATGTTTCCAAATGTTGAAAGTGTTCTGGTTAAGAAATTAAATGAAGAAATCAAGTTTGATTTCCCTGAACCATTTTCACCATAAATTAAAGCGATATTTTGAGCGTTCATATATTCCTTAATTTCAAACTCAAAATCCTTAAATGACTTGTAATTTTTCAATTTCACTTTTTTAATCATGTTCGTCACCTCTTCAAGACAAATTATACCATGAATTTTATTATTTTCAATCATTTTAATACATTTTATATCATTTTTTATTAAAACTATCAATATAACGTGTTTTTTATTAGATTATTCTTCATTAGCTAAACTTATTAAATTCAATTACTCGAGAATGAACCAAAAAAATAAACTACTTACACTAAATATGTTTCAGTCTAGGTAGCTTACCTTTTAATTATATTTTCTATAGCCTTATTCTTTAACTTAATTTCATAAATAGTTGAAGGTTCATCGTGACCTGGATACACTTTTGTTTTAGCAGGTACACTTTGAAATAACTTTTTTAAAGATCTATGAAGTTGACCAGATGACCCTCCAGGTAAATCTGTTCTACCAATTCCATCTTTAAATAAAGTATCTCCTGTATATAATGAATCTCTATATAAATAACAAACACTTCCCTTAGTATGACCTGGTGTATGAATAACTTTAATGTTAGAATCCATAAATGGAATTAATGTTTCATCATCAACAAACTTAATAAATAATTCTTTGGGTTGATAAGGTTTTTCTACTTTAAATTCATTATAACCATTTAAATCATCATTTAAGAATAATTGATAGTCCGCTCTATGCATATAGATAGGACAATCAAACTTACCTATTAATCCCATGTGATCATGATGTGCATGGGTTAATAAGATTCCTAGTACTTTATATCCTTTTATTATTTCTAAGACTGTTTCTAGGTTATAGGAAGGGTCTATTAACATCACACTATCAAAGCGTTTAATAATGTATATATTAGAAACATCTTCTGTACCTTTAATCCACATAAATTATGAAAAAAAAACTATTCAAAGGTGAATAGCTTATTTCTTTTCTCTATGTACTGTAGTTTTACGTTCTCTTGGACAATACTTCTTCATTTCCAAGCGGTTAGGCGTATTCTTCTTATTTTTATCTGTATGATAGTTTTCTTCGCCACATTCAGTACAAACTAATTTAACTAATTCACGCATGATATCCCTCCAAACATTACTATGTGATTATACCAAAAAAGATTTTTAATAGCAAGTAAACATTGTTACTTCTTCATATCGTCTTTTTCAAATATGAATCATCATGCTAGCTTATAACACTTTAATGATTCGGTTATTTCGCTAATAAATTAGGTTAGTTATTGATTAATTGTCATCACTTTCTACTTCTTGAAATGCTTTTTGCATCGTCGGATTGTTTCTTGTTAATCGCTTTACAGTCAAATCTTCTGCTTTATTATTTGCTAGTCTTAAATTATTTTCGGAAGATATCAAATTGTCTTTAGTCTTTTGAAGGTGCATTATTGTTTTATCTATTTCTTCAATCGCTGTTTTAAACTTATTGCTGGCAAGTTGAAAATTACGAGAAAACTTATCTTTAAAATCATTTAATTCATCTTCAAAATGAGTAACATCGACATTTTGATTTTTCACTTCGATTAATTGACGTTTTAAGCCACTCACATTTAAAGCGGCATCTCTTAATATGGTAATAATCGGAATGAAGAATTGAGGTCTGATAACATACATTTTAGGGTATCGATGAGACATATCTACTATCCCTTGATTATAAAGTTCATTATCAATTTCTAATAAGGATACTAATACGGCGTACTCACAACCTTTTTCATTTCTATCTTTATCTAGTTCTTTAAGAAAATCTTCATTTCTCTTCTTGGTAGCCGTTTCATCCATTTCATTTTTCATCTCAAACATGATAGAAATGATTTCAGTACCTTCGATGTCATAATCCTTAAAGATAAAGTCTCCTTTACTACCTGAGGTAGAATCATTATCTTTTTCAAAGTAGGCATTCTTAAAAGCGGTCGCTCTTAGTTTATTAAACTCTATTTCACAGTGTTGTTCTAAAGTTTCACCAACCATTTTAGTAGAGGCTCTCGCTTTTAAATCCTTATAAAAGTCAATTTGTTCTTGTTTTTGTTTAAGTTGACGTTCATAATCATCTTTTAGAGATTGCTCATGAATCTTCTTAATGTTTTGGGCTTGTTCAAGATCAGATTTTAGCTTAAGAATTGATTGTTCTTTTTCCGATAAGGTTTGATGGTTCTTCGTTAATACTTCATTAATTTCTAGTTTCTTTTTATCTGCTTCGGCTGCTAAACTAGCTTCTAGTTGTTGAATTTGTTTTTCTTTATCTGACAAAGCAGTTTGAAATAGACTCTCTTTCTTGTTAAGTTCAGCATCCTTCTTTTGTGCGGTTTCAATTTCAACGAGTTTCTTTTGTTGATCAATTGAACGCTCTAATTCACCAATCTTACTTTCTAAAACGGCTTTTTCTTTTGAATATGCTGCTAAAAGAGTGGCTTTTGTGGCATTCTTTTCAGTATTTAATTTATCCTCAAAAGAATCAACAATCATAGTTAGTTTATCTTTTTCCATTTTTAAAGCTGCATAATCCTCTTTTAATTTGTTTTCAAGTTCGATTAAGGCAATCTTCTTATTGGCTTCTTCTTGCTCTTTAACACTTTGAAGTTGAATCTTATAGGTTTCATCTTTTTTAGATTTTATCGCCTCTA
>Ga0265294_10003313_pt1 | contig 20667 bp, 18 predicted proteins | sample MunlanPumphouse3_FD_192504 | JGI IMG/M metagenome (GOLD analysis project Ga0265294, IMG submission 192504) | Groundwater microbial communities from a municipal landfill in Southern Ontario, Canada - Pumphouse #3 | ecosystem: Environmental > Aquatic > Deep subsurface > Groundwater | place...
TGTGAACTTAATAGCCCGTGGAAGGTTCAGGTCTTCTGCAGGCATACTCGCGCTGAGCTCTTTTCCGACATCCTTCCGGCAGAGGCATACCAGGCCTGAAATATCGGGAACATTCCTCGAATAACCTCCTGTCCCTTTATGCATAAGGCGGTCCCGCTGCTGAGGTAGGAGGCCTGCAAGCTGGTTTATGGTGCAGGACATTTCACGGATAATGCGGTTATACCTTGCCCCGAAAATTCCTATAAGGTTTACAATCTCTTCTTTTTCTTCGCCGGAATAGATTTCTGGAGATTCCGGAAGCCTCTCTTCTGCAAGGCGTACCAGGGCTTCAGCTTCTCCTTTATCGTGGCTGTACCTGACAGCTGACTGGAGGGTGATTGTCCCTATGCCCCGATATTCCCTGAAAAAGTTTTCAGCATTTTTCAGGCTCAGGTGCCCTCTAAAAGGCAGAGTCCCTGCTCCGAATATGATGCCTGTGCTGGTGTCAAGTTCTAAGTCCATTTCGGAAATCCCGCTTATGGCGTATTTGCATGAGAGCGTACTTGCCACGTGCCCGAAAGAGAGGGCAGAATCGGATTTGCCCAGGAATACCCTGAATTTTTCCGGTGCAGCTCCAAACCGTTTTTCCCAGGAAAGGAGTGTGTTTTCTGCAAGTTCTTTTGCATGAAGCAGGGCAGGAGCATCCTCTATCAGGGGAATTATACGTGGGACCTCCATTGCAACACCGAATTCTTTTTTTGCAAGTTCGCCCACATCTACCATGTGCTGCTGAGCGTCAAGAATTTCCCCTACCGTGCCTGTCATTGGGTGAACAAATTCGTTAATTGCCTGCACATCCGAATATTCAAGGGCTCCGTGGTTGGCTTCGGCAATGGACATCATGACCATAAGCTGCCTGAACCGGTTTTCCTGAGCTGCGCTCGGAGCACGCGGAGTAATGAAAATGTCTTTTCCGGGTATAAGGTCCGTTTCTTCTATGAATCTGGATACTATCTGGACGTTCTGGTGGTAAGGAGTTGCCTTCCCTTCATAATCCGGCATATATTCGTCACAGCCGAATACCACCGCAGCTTCAATGGCTTCACCGGGTTCTTCCTGCGTGGAGATATATTTTGATGCAGAGTCCGGGTGCTGCGTGCACATTACTTTCGGATAGGTTGCTTTTTTGCTCATGAAACTGTACCCTCGCTGCCTGACAGGGGCAACTTCTAAATTTCTTCATTTTTCAATTCTTTTTATCGGCTGACATATTAATTGTCAGTTCTGCTATATTGTCAACCTTCAAATAATTCCAAAATGGCAGCGGTAAAGAGCGTTTACTCAGTAATAAACCTTTTCGTTGACAATAAGTTAACGTTAAAATCTGAAGTTTAAATCTAAAGTTTAAAACTATTCTCTGTATTTCATCAAAAATAGTAATCCTGTACCAGAAAAATAACAGTGCAAGAAAAAGCCCGTCTCTGAGCTCCCCAAACTTCCTGCATTTTCTATTCAGCGGTTTTATCTATCTTCAGGCTCCTGATATGTTCTTAGTTAGTATAGGCTTCGATACTGATACCTATTTCGAAACTGTCTGCTATATATGATTTACAATCACATAGAAAAGAGTATCTTAATGATAGCGGTATTAAAAAGATATCTTTCTTAAGAAAAATAAAAGGCATAAAAAGATATCTTTCTTAAGAACAATAAAAGGTATAAAAAGATATCTTTCTTAAGAACAATAAAAGGTATAAAAAGATATCTTTCTTAAGAACAATAAAAGGTATAAAAACTGCAGAAAAAAATTGAATAAAGGGAAAGCTGGAAGCTAATAGTTTAAACATATATGAGGTGAAATTTTATGTTCTGTAATCAATGTCAGGAAGCGCTTAACGTAATAGGGTGTACTAAAAACGGCGTATGCGGCAAAAAAGGGGAAGTTGCAGACCTGCAGGACAGGCTTTTATACGTCCTTAAAAGCGTCTCTTATTATAACCTGAAGGCAAGAGAACTGGGCCTTAATGAGGAAACAGCCGACAAAATTGTACTTGACGCTTTCTTTGCAACTCTTACGAACACTAACTTTGACAAACAGGCAATTGAATCCTATATAAAGAAAGGGTTTGAGATCCGTGACTCCATTAAGGCAAAACTGCCAGCCGGAACTCTGCCTGCCGAAGAAGACCTCCCTGATGTGGCAAAGGTCACCCCCGAAAACATAACAGGGATGGATGTCGCTGTCCACTCCACGCAAAACGAAGATGTCCGGTCTCTTAGAGAATTGCTGACATATGGAATGAAGGGAATGGCTGCATATGCACACCACGCCTATATCCTCGGGTATAAAGACGAAGAGATCTTTAAATTCATTGAAAAAGGGCTGGTTGCCACAACAGACGACACCATAGGTGTGGATGACCTTATCGGCCTTGTTCTTGAATGCGGGCAAAAAGGCGTATCAGTACTTGCACTGCTTGATAAGGCAAACACCGAGACCTATGGTAGCCCCGAGCCGACTGCAGTCAATATTGGCGTAAGGGGAAATCCGGGAATCCTCATCAGCGGGCATGACCTTCTGGACCTTGAACAGCTCCTTGAGCAGACAAAGGGAACAGGAATCGATGTCTACACTCACGGAGAGATGCTTTCCGCAAACTCATATCCTGCCTTTAAGAAGTACGACAATTTTGCGGGCAACTATGGTAACGCCTGGTGGAGACAGAATGAGGAGTTTGAAAAGTTTAACGGCCCAGTCCTCATGACCACAAATTGCATAATCCCGCCAAGAGAGTCATACAGAAACAGGATCTACACGACCGGGGTTGTGGGCTTTGAAGGGCTTCCACATATCCACGAAAAAGAAGACGGAACAAAAGATTTCACCTCCCTTATAGAACAGGCAAAAATGAGCAAGCCCCCTGAACAACTGGAAAGCGGGACAATCATGGGAGGCTTTGCACATGAAGCAGCCTTATCGGTTGCGGATAAGATCATAGATGCCGTAAAAACAGGAAAAATCAGCAGGTTCATGGTCATGGCAGGCTGTGACGGAAGGCACAAGGAAAGGGCATATTACACCGAGTTTGCAAAAGCCCTTCCAGAAAACACAGTAATCCTGACCGCAGGCTGTGCAAAATACCGCTACAACAAGCTCGACCTGGGCGACATCGGAGGAATTCCGAGAGTTCTCGACGCCGGGCAGTGCAACGACTGTTACTCGCTTGTGGTAATAGCCCAGAAGCTTGCAGAAGCCTTCGGGCTTGAGGACATAAATGACCTTCCTATCTCTTACAACATTGCCTGGTATGAGCAGAAAGCCGTACTTGTCCTGCTCGCCCTTCTGAGCCTCGGAGTGAAAAACATAGTCCTCGGCCCGACCCTTCCGGCTTTTGTCTCTCCGAATGTTCTCAAGGTACTGGTTGATAACTTCAATATCAGACCCAACACAACTGTAGAAGAAGATATGAAAGTCCTGCTGGGTTGAGCGGGTAAAAGCATTCCTGAAGTTTGAGACCGATAGATCAAATTTAAAGAAAAATCCAGTTAAAACGCACACCGCCCGGAAGTTATCCGGAAAAGTAAGATGCTTCTTAAAGCCGGCATCTTACTTAATTTTCTTTTTTAAGTGACAACATCAAGCCATTTCGCCCTGTTTATACGAGTTACTTTTTTGTGCTGCAATATCATCTGCCGTTGCATATGGGTGACAGTACCTTTCATTTTCTTCGGTATACGATTTCAGGTAGATTCTGGATTTGATTTGAATGGAGTGTACAGGGCAATAATTAAGACAGGCATAGCAGATGTAACAATTGATGCCTCTCTGCCATACAGGTTTTTTATCAATTATTTTTATTTTTCCGGATAAGCAAACCTTTTCACATATGCCGCAGCCCGTACATTTTGAATCTGAATAAAAATAATCTTCTGTGCCCCTGTGTTCAGAATAAGCCAGTCCTAAACGAAGAGAGTGTTCCAGTAAGTAACCGGCAGGAGTGAGCTCAGAGTATTCTTCCCGGCTGTTTTCTTTATTCACGATTATTTTCCGGATTGAATTCAGTCTGATCCGGACCCCGGATTCAAGATTTTCAATCATCTCTTTTGTTACCGGGTGCCAGTCTTTATCTCTCGGATCATTACAGGCCATGTTTATAGAAAAACATGAGTTCAGAATTTTGCCCTGTTTTTTCAGAATATTATCTATCTCAACAAAAGCTACGTGCTGAGTTCCCGCCCCTGTAGCTACTGCAAATATGTAGCTGGCTGATTTTAGATTCAGTTTCTTAAGGAACTTCTTTACAGGAATGGGGATTGTCATTCTATGGATAGGGAAGACGAAACCTACTGTTTCTGCGTTTGTTTCTATAATGTCTTTCTCCAGAAGGCTTACAACAGGGATCAGATCTGTTTCTGGAACTCTATTTTGTAATTCCTTTGCTACATATAGAGAATTGCCGGTTCCAGAAAAATAATAAATTTCCATTTCTCTTCCATTTCTCCTTTATCTACTATATTTGCCTGTTCTTGCCAGCAATGAATAATTATTGAATAGGCGAAAATAGCGCTTATTTTTTAAAATATGATATTTTAAAAGCCTTTATATGTATTCTGCTGTCTGATGGCAAACTTATCTGAAATTAAAAGTTTAGAAATATTTATTTCTCCACATATCTTCTTTTAATCACTTTTCACTTTAAAGTAAATTTAAGTTTATCTCTTTTTTTAATAAGGAAATTTCTTTGCCAGTAACTTACAGAAATGCCTGGTAAATAAACAACTGACGCAAACTATTGATAAAATTAAATTACCAATATTTAATAAAAGAGGTGCCTTTTTTCTCCGGGACGAAATGAAATGGAACTTTTATTCCCGATTTTTTCAAGAATCCATTTACAAAATATGATGTTTAAGGTATTTTAACAACTTTATACGGATCAAATAGAATTATTAATCGATTTAAAAACTTAAAAAATCTTATTTTTTCTTTCAGATTCTTAATAACATTTATTTTCTTAATTAAACCAGTATAAGTTGTTTTCAGATATAAGTATATTTATATTTAATCTGGGGAATTTTAGAATTGTCAAGCCGCAAGATGGCGGCAAGACGGTTTGAATATAAATTGATTTCAGCAACCGGCAGATAGCCGGAAAGACATTTTGGGGCAAAACAGAACAAATCGGTGTTTTCGGAAAAGTCAGGAATGTCTGGAAAAATCATCGATTTTCCATATCTAACATCAATAAAAGATCAAAATAAAATAAAGGAGTGGATGGTAGTTGAAAATAAAGAAAATACTGAGCGTATTTATAGCAGTCTGTTTTTTACTGTCAGTGACAGCTGCATCGGCAAGTGCGGGATATGATGAAAAGTACAAGAAGGACGATAAGAGGGACAATAAGTTTGATAAGTTCAATAAGAAGGACCCTAAGAAAGACGATAGGTTCAAAAAAGTAGACAGTGCCAAGAAGAAGAAACTTGATAAAGAAAAGAACAACTGGAACAAACAAAAGGGTAAATTCGACAAAGAGAGGAAGCACTGGAATACGAAGAAACACACCCAGGCATACAAAAAATGGTACATACTCTATATGAAATGGTTTAATGCTTACATGAAATGGCTCTTCATGTATAACAGCTGGTTCGGCGGCTGCTATAAGGTGTGCTAATTATATAAAGGCAGAAGTTAATTAAATCTAGTATAAAAAATAAAGATTTAATTCATTATCATATACCCCTCTGGAGTAAAGAAACTATGGCTTCTTTACTGTGGAGGAGTAAAGGGGTTACGATTCCATTCTCTGTAAGGAGTAAAGTAACCCCTTAGTTGCTTTTATTCTCAAACACAGAGGCCTTAAATACAGAGGCTGGAATAAATTTCAGAAATAATCCTGAAAATTCCAAACTATTTCCTGGATACCCGGAGTTTCAGGGCTCTTTTTCTATAAAAATTACAAATCAGAACTCTTTCTCTATTAAAATCACAATTCAGGGATCTTCTTCTATTAAAACCACAATATTCTCTCGCCCATTCTTAAACTTCTTAATCAATCCTCTTTTTTCAAGTTCTGACAGGAGAAGGCTGACTTTTACCTCTGAATACTTCAATCTGCCCCGCAGGTCTTTCTGAGTAATCCTTCCCTTATTGCCTCTAATTATATTCAGGACATCATTCAGTTCCGGAGTGAGCGGCTCTTTTTTAAGAGCATTGGTCTCAATTACAGAGTTTTCTCCGGATTCTATTACCGGCTCTATCATGGACGCTTCTCCAACCGGGTTAAAGCCAGAATAAGTGGGCCTGGTGAGAGCCTTTACCAGGAGCCCGGAGATGTTAATTTTTCCCTGCTGAGATCTTTTTTCATTTCTTTTTCTATACTTTTTAGTTATTTCATAAACTCCCCCGAGAAGAAAAAGTACAATAGCTACTACAATAGCTACTGGCAGGAAAAGTGCAATAGCTACTGGCAGATAACTTATAATTGACAAGATGTTTTTTGTTTGCCCGCTGGCAACCGCACCATTTGAATTCATTTTAGCCGCGACTGTTTCAGTTGCCCTCTTATCTGAAACCGGATAAAGAAGGAGATCAAGAACGTAAGTTCCTTCATCTTCAATCTCGATGGTTGTTTCTTTCGAATAAATCAGACTATTGTTCTCGTAATAACTGGCTTTTATAGTATAGTCCCCAGGCGTTAATTCAAAAGAATAAGCGCCGTCTTTTGCTACTATTGATTGAGGTGGATTGGAGTTTACATCAATTACAGTATCATTTACAGGCTCAAGGGTATCCCACGCATATGTCACTCCATGGACTGTTGCAATTGTGGTGTTTTTGTCTTCCATGAAGGGCACCCCAGAAGCGAGCCCGGATAACCCTAAAACAAGTAAAACACCAATGCAAATGATGTAAACCCTCAGATTCATTTCCCCCTGAATTCAATATGTAAATTGGGTCTAGGGGATTATGTGCTAAAACTGCGAGTATGAAATTTCTTTGCATCAATTCAAATACAGGGCACTGTCGGATTCAAAATTACCTGCATTCAAAATACATGTTTTAACATCCTTTTTTTGAACCTGCTGTTTTTTTGCGTAATACGGCTTGTCCCCTCTCCCTCATTCAATAACTTAACCCTGGTGTTGTTATTACTGTCACGTTTAAATTGTCTCTTTTAGCACGGGCTATTTCAGATTCAATATTATATTGATTCTCAATTAGAAATAATCATAAGTTTCTGTTATGATAAGGTGTCTAACTGATGTCGATTATAAATAATGTTTATGTCGGGATAAGTTTGATAAACTTAACCCAAGTTCACTGATATTCTTGCGCATGCCTGCAGCTCTTTAATTTTATAGCCTTCTCCAATCCCCATTCGATATTTACTGTATTCTATTGAGTTTATGAATTCATTTCGTTCATATTATTTATATTTATATGAAACATATTATGATCTGAATTTATAACATCGTAAAAATACAATCCAAAAAACCTGATACGAATTACGAATTAATGCAGGTTATATATTACCAAAAATTTTAATATAACTTAATTATAGAAACTTTTCTTTATTAGATTCTGTTAAGGATAGAGCGGATAAAATTCTTTGAGTATTCTATGCTCTAAACAAAAAAAGAGGGAATAAAATAGCATCCTGATAAGTGAAGTATCAGTGCTTAAAAAGGACGCATATTTTTATGTTTGAAAATTCAGGTTTTCGAAAATTTTCTTCCTTATTTCAAACATAACCTTATTTCAAACACAATCTTATTTCAAACATAAATATCTATTTCCATTATAGCCGTCTATGTATCCTTTTTCGTAGCCTTTTCTGTAACTATTTTTATAGGATTTTTTCCAGCTATCCTTAAGGACAGGCGCGGGAATTTTCAGGAGGTTTTCCATGCTGCCATATTGTTTACAATCTTTGTCGCTCTGTTTTTTGCCATCTTTATATCCCTTATTATAACCGTCTTTATAGCCTTTGTTATTAGAAGCTGCGGTTGCTGGCGCAGCTATCACTGACAGAGCGAAACACAGTACCAGCAAAATAGCAAGAGTCTTTTTTATTTTAGTGAATTTCTTATTTTCCATAAACCCTACTCCCGGTTCAATTCAATGAAATGGCAATTCCATTCTATTAAATGGAATTGCTCATAGATAGGGGATCTATTAATTGCTGATTTAAATATTGATTGGATTAAATATAAATATACTTATCATAAAAAAACGTTTAAAATAGGTTAATTAAAAAAATAAGTATTTCTAAACTTTTAATTTACTGTAGGAGCCTGAATAATGGATATTATGCCTGCAAGTCCACCAATGATTATTCAGTGAATTACGGGTTTTTCACTCTATTTTTGAATGCTCCACATATTCTATCACCGACCCGTCTGAATGTCTTACCGTCATGTTCCTGCCTGTCGGAACTTTTGAAGGTCCCCGGATGATTTCTGCTCCATTTTCTTCAAGAAAAGTTTTGAACTTATCGAGAGAATCAACAAGAAACGTAGCCTGTGTGTTTCTGAATGGTTTCAGAGCCTCTTCAGAGCCAGCTATAAGCAAAATAGTACTTATCTGAGCCAGTTCCACGCCTGTTTGCGGGATTTCAAAACGCATAGCCACAGGAGTTTCGAGGAGTTCCTCGTAGAATTCGAGAGCGGGATTAAGGTCGGCTACATAGAGGCGGGAGAGGATTTGAAGTATTTTCATATTACTAACACTTTCAATGTCGTGTAAAAATTTTTTGTAACGTATTTGAAGGCAGTGTGCCAATTTTTCTGTAAAATTACAAATTTAAGAAGTTTTTGAGTCAAAAATTCGAGGTCGGTAAATTAGTTCCGCATACAGTCTCCAAAAAATTAACCTGGAATTTACAACAAATTCGCGACACTGCCATATTATTTGAACAAAATATTATTTGAACAAAATATTATTTGAACAAAATATTATTTGAACAAAATATTATTTGAACAAAATATTATTTGAACAAAATACAATTAGATAGAAATCTTATTTAAGTTGAGCTGTTTCAGCTGCGGAAACCAGGGATTTCATTCTCCTGTGTACCAGTTTTTTGTATTCGATTAACCTGTAACTCCAGTAATACTCCCGAATTTCGATATCTTTTATTCGTTCTTCTTTTTTAATTACTGGCTTTATATATCCGAGTAAAAAGGCCACTCCTGTGTAATGCGGTCTCTTTAAAGTGTAATTCAATACATTTAGCAGTATTAATACCGGATTTTTATTTAAATAATAAGCCATGTATCCGTTGTACCTGTATCCTTTCCACAAGCCTTCGGCACTGCTTGTTAATCTTTTTTCTACCATCTGGATTTCGTTAAACCTCTGGATTTGCCAGCCTCTGAGTATGGCTTTCACATTTGAGATCGAATCCGCAGAGGGTTCTAAGGAAAAGCCATCAGTATCGAAAAAACATTCTTTTGACCATACTCTTCCTGTACCTGAAGGGAAGTTTTCAGCCTGCCCGGAAAGCTTTAATTTTCCATCAATTTCATGGTATAATCCCCCGCTCGCAATTCCCAGTTTTTTATTGGCTTCAAATTCTCTTATTACTTTTTCAAAATATTCTTCTTCAAGTATGGTATCCGAGTCTATTGAAGCGATAAAATTATAGTCAATATTGTTCCTCTCGCAATAACTCAATGCGAAATCAAACCCGGTTTTATACACATAAGATACGTGAAAAATTATGTCTCTGGTATGGGGAGGCAAACGTATGGTTTTTATCCAGAAATACCTGGACACAAGACTGTGTATTATTTTTGGAGAGCTGTCTGTACTTCCGTCATCAATAATTAACCAGAGGACAGGCTTTACAGTCTGATTTATTACGGATGCAGCTACGTCTTGAAGAAGCTTGTCCTCATCTTTTACAGGTGTTATCAAAACATACACAGGTATTCATTCCCCCTCAATAACTAAATAAAGTTAGAGGGATATATAGTTACTGTGTTAACAAATATATCTCTTCTTAAACTTATTTTTACAGGGAGTACTGGAAGCATTACAATTATTTTATGTTAAATTTAATAATCGCCTCCGGAATGAATCAGCAATAAAGTTATATCCTTCTACCCCCTAGTCCTTATAGATATTTTTATGCAGACAGTTAAATACCTTGCACGAAATAGCGGGTTTTTGTTTCTTAACGGCATTGCAACAAATATTCTAAGTTTCTTCGCGATGTTATATATCGCCCGTCACCTTGGACCCGAAGACTATGGAATATTTTCTTTCGCTTTTGCTTTTATCTATTTCTTCAGTTTTATCCCTGATATGGGAGTTCATCAGATACTTGTAAGAGAGGCTGCAAAAGAACCTGGAAAAGCTGGAAAACTTATAGGCAACGGGACTATAATAAAATTTTTTCTTTCATTCGTTGCCATAATTTTAGCCTTTATTCTGATAAACCTCATAGGATTTCCTTCCTCAACAAAAAATGCCCTTTATATAGCATCTCTGGGCCTCCTGATAAGTGGGACAGGAGCTTACGGAATCATATATGAAGCAAAACTGAGAATGGAATACTCTCTGTTATTTAACCTTGTAAGCCGGGTCTGTCTTCTGTTATTTGTTTTCCTTGCAGTTGCTATAAACTCAACGCTCAATACCTTTATTTTTGCCTCTGTTTCAGCCACTTTCGTGCACAACTTGTTAATGGTATTATTTTCAAAGAAATTAGTTAAAGTATCATTTAATCCTGATATCACTTTAATAAAACAGTTATTGAGGGAAGCTATTCCAATAGCAATTGCTTCGGTCTTTACAGTGGTATATTTCAAGATCGATGTACTCATGCTCTCGTTTTTGCGCGGGGATGCTGAAGTAGGCTTTTATTCCGCTGCCTACCGCCTTACGGATGCTCTTGTCTTCCTCCCATCCGCTTTTACAACCTCCACCTTTCCTTTAATGTCCAGATACTTTAAGGAATCTTTTAACTCATTCAGTTTCGCATATGCCAGGACATTCAAGTATCTTTTTGCTTCAGGTTTGCTAATTGCAGTTCTGGTAACCTTTGCTTCGGAAAAGATTATCCTGATCTTTTACGGCCCGGAGTATCAGAACTCAGTAATTGCTTTGCAGATCCTTATCTGGGCAACAGCCATCACATTCATAAGTGTACTTATCAGTTCTACCTGTGTTTCAAGCGGAAACCAGCAAATAATCTCAAAAACAGCTATTTTAGCCGCTCTCCTGAACGTATCCCTGAACCTTATCCTGATCCCTTCAACAGGTTACATCGGCGCTGCTGTCGCCACGGTACTTTCAGTACTGGGGTCAATGGTGTTTGGTCTGATCTGGGTCCATAAGAACCTTTTACATGAAAACCCGCTCAAAGGAACAATTTCTCCCATCATAGGCGCAGGCGTAGTTTCTTTATTCATTATCCTTCTGGAACCGTATGCCGACATCATGTTTCTCAGTGCTGTTTCAGTCCCTCTTTTTGCTGCAGTCCTTTATACCACGGGCTGGATAGACTCCGATGATAAAACTATTTTTTTAAAACTTTTTCCTGCATCACGCCTTAACTCTAAAAAATTTTAATTTTAGTGCATTAGATCACAAAATCAACCCCAAAACTAATATTATCAGCCTGTCTTAATTACTCATCTCCCGTGTTATCCGGCTTTATACCCCACGCCGAAAAATATTAAGAAAGGTTAGAAAAATGTTGATCCTCGACTACCCTTATGTCTCTGAATTTTTAAAAAACACTGCTGCAGAGCTCCAGATCCCCGTTTTAAAAAATGAAATGGCAACCGGAATTGATACAGAAAAAAAGCTCAGGCTTCTTGAAGAAGCTGAGTTTATCGAATTCATAAAAGGAAAAGGCGAATATGCTATTTATTCCAGTTCCGAAAACTCCATTGGCTGGATCTCGGAAAATCTCGGGTTTACCGGGCTGCCTGAGAAAATACAGCTTTTCAAAAACAAAATCAAATTTAGAGAGCTGCTGGAAAGGATATATCCCGACTTTTATTTCCAGGGCATTGAGTTTGACAAGCTGGACGAAATCCAGACTGAGGAAATAAAAAAGCCCTTCATAATAAAGCCGGCGACAGGTTTTTTCAGTCTGGGAGTTTACAAAGTTTCAACTGATGAAGAGTGGGACGCTGTCCTTGAGCGCATAAAAATCGAAGTCGAAGAAATCAGGGGCCGTTATCCTGTGCAGGTTCTCGATACTGGAAAATTCATTATCGAGGAAAACATCGAAGGAGAAGAATTTGCAGTTGATGCTTACTTTAACAGCAAAGAGAAACCAGTAATCCTCAATATATTAAAACACATCTTCTCTTCTGAAAATGATGTCAGCGACAGGGTATATTTTACCTCAAAATCGGTTATGGAAACTTACAGGGAAACCGTTGAAGACCTCTTAAAAGAAATAGGAAATCTTGCCAGGCTCAGGAGTTTTCCCCTTCACCTGGAATTCCGGATAGGGTCAGACAGGAGAATCCAGCCAATAGAAGTGAACCCTATGCGTTTCGCCGGCTGGTGCACAACTGATATTGCATATTTTGCTTACGGGATTAATACCTACAGGTACTTCCTGGAACAGCTTGAGCCAGACTGGGATAATATTCTCGAAGGCAGGGATGAAAGGAAATTCTGCCTTGTGATTTTGAATAAGACTCCGGACATTGATTCGAAATCCGTAAAAGCTTTTGACTATGAAAGACTGCTCTCCGACTTTGAGAAACCACTGGAGCTGAGGAAAGCTGATCATGAAAAATACGGGCTTTTTGGTTACCTGTTTACGGAAACAAAGGACAGCAGCTGGAAAGAGATCGAAAGGATTCTGAAATCGGATTTGAAGGAATATATCAGTTTCAAGGAGACAACACCCACGATTCTGACACCGGAAGGTCGGGAATTATTCAGACCATAATAATCAAAAAAGAAAAGAATGGGTATATCTTTCGCTTATGATAGCAGTGGCTCCGATTCAGTAGCATTCATTTTTAAGCCAGGGTAAGTCTGGCTCGACTGTGTCCACTTAATTGTTTAACAAAGGTTAATATGGGTTCACTCGCTGATCCAGGCTTTTGCTTCGGGAAATTCTTTATTCCTGTAGACTCTTACAGAGCCGGGAATAATAAATTCGAATATTTTCACGGCATTAATTATCCATTCCACATCTGAGATAACCGCAATTCTTTCAAAGTCTGTGATATGCCGAATTCCAATCGTGGCATCCTCAAACATAGCTTTATCGGTAAATCCCTCGAACCTCTCATTCAATTGATACAGGAGGCGAATCTTTCCATATTTCTTTACTTTCTCTTCTATAGCAGGGACAAGCACTTTTTCATAATCTTCTCCGGTTAGCACTCCACTTGCGGTAACTGCTACGACATTTTCAGGAAAACCAGGTATGAGCTCTATCATTTCACTTCCCCTCTTATTCTATTTATTTTAAAACAGTACAGAGCTAATAAATATTATTATTCTAAATGAATATAAATCTTGACGCGAAACAGGAAAGTTCACCTGTAATCAAAAAAATGAAAACTTATTTTTATTTTATCCTGATCGCACTTTGGGGAAATATGTAAAATGGATTCCGTGAGGCAAAAAATCTATTTATCACTGAAGGTCCAATCCTTTTAACGTAAAGGGGAAATGGGGTACCTGCTCTGGAAGACAATGTCATAGAAGTAAACAACCTGGAGTATTTTTTCGGCGAGATAAAAGCAGTCGATAATATCAGCTTTACTGTCAGGCGAGGAGAAATCTTCTCCTTTCTCGGGCCAAATGGAGCCGGGAAAAGTACTGTAATCAATATCCTCACCACCCCCTGCCTGTTCAGAAAGGGAGTGCAAAGATTGCAGGGCATGATTTGAAGCATGAGCCTGAAAAGATCAGGGAGTCCATAGGGATTGTTTTTCAGGAGCTCACACTTGACAGGGACATGACAGTAAAGGAGATTCTGGAATATCACGGAAGGCTCTATTCCATGTCAAAGGCTGAGAGGCAGGAAAGAATTGAAGAACTGGTCAGCCTGGTAGAGCTTGAAGGGAAGAAAGATACTCTCACCAGACACCTGAGCGGAGGGATGAAACGAAGACTCGAGATCGCAAGGGGGCTTATGACGCAGCCGAAGGTGCTCTTCCTGGATGAGCCTACAATAGGGCTTGACCCTCAGACCAGGATAAGGATCTGGGACTATTTAAGGGATATCAATCATCAGGGCACAACTATTTTTTTGACCACGCACTACATGGACGAAGCTGACCAGCTCAGTGACAGGATCAGCATCATAGACCATGGGAAGATAGTAATTACAGGCAGGTCCTGGGAGCTAAAAAACACACTTGGCCAGGACCTCATTTATTTGGAAACGAGTGACAACTGGGAAGCTGCAGAGCTGTTAAAGGACCTCGACAGTGTAAAAGGGATCAGGGAAAAAACGAAAGGGATAGTGGTTATGGTTAATGTTGACGGGACCTATCTGCTGCCCGAGGTAATGGACAGGCTTCGAAGCAGAGGGATCAAAATTAAGGCAGTGAACCTGAAAAAGCCTTCAATGGATGACGTTTTTGTCCATTATACGGGCAGGGAATTGAGAGACAGCGGTGCGGAAAAAGGAGCTGTCGTGATCCCCAGGAGCAGGGGGCGCTAAGGATGCATACCGGGTTCCTTACCATTTACTGGCGCGATATGCTCAGGTTTATCCGTTTCCGAGCTCTCCTGTTTTCATCCCTTATCCAGCCCGCACTCTGGCTTGCATTTTTCGGGATTGCAATGTCAAACAATTTTGAAAGGCTGACTGCAACAATGCCGGTAGTTCCGGGTGTAAAAACTGTCGGTTACCTGACTTTCATAGGGGCAGGCGTTATTGCGATGACTACTCTTTTTACAAGCCTGTTCGGGGGCACTGTCCTTCTTTTTGATAAAAACTGGGGGCTTATGCGTGAAACATTCTCAAGCCCGCTGCCAAGGATCCATGTTATCATTGGTATAGGCCTGTCCGGCATGACCAAGTCCTTTATTCAGGCAGCCGTAATAATGGTTTTCGGGCTTTTACTGGGGGTTGAATTTTTCGGGGGCTATGACCCGGTGCAGATCCTTTACTCTCTTGCTGGAATCATTGTTTTTGTAGGCACTTTTTCCCTGGGATTTCTTTTCCTTTCGGCTGCAATAGCTATAACCATGGAAAGCCCGGAAGGGATGCAGGCAGTAATTACCCTTCTTACCATGCCTTTCTTTTTCACAAGCAACGCCCTTTATCCTGTGGATTCGTTTCCCCCTGTGCTTCGGGCTCTGTCCACCATCAACCCTCTAACTCACCTTGTCAACGGGATCAGGTATTTTGCAATAGGAAGCGACTTTTCTGCAATCGGAATCCGCTATACTTACACTCAGGGAGAGATACTTGCGTCCTATATCGCCCTGCTGGCTTTTGCGGGGATAATGTTTATTATTGCGAGATGGAGGTTCAGCAAGGTCACAGTTACATAAGCCGGGACAGATGCTCCACATGTCCCACCCTCATCCCTGAAAGCGCGAGAATATAATACAGATATTTCAGTTCAGGCAACTCCCATCCTGGTTCCTGATCAGAAATTAATATCAGGAACAGTGTTTCCAAAAACATTATCCTTTATTCTGTTAAATATTAAGCAAAGCGATTTTTATGAAATTGATGGGGCAAACAGCCGTTGTAACCGGCGGGGGAAAAGGAATAGGAAGGGCGATATGCCTGGCACTCGCAAGAGAAGGAGCCGACATTGTAATTGCTGCAAGGACAGAAAAAGATATTCGTGAAACTGCCCGGATGGTGGAAAAGGAAGGCAGAAAGGCTCTTCCGGTGAGTACGGACATCAGAGTAGAAGAGGATGTTGAAAACATGATTTCAGAGGCTGTAGATGCTTTTGGAAGGATTGACATCCTGGTTAACAATGCAGGGGTAGCATACAGGAAGTATATGGTGGAAACATCAACAGAAGAATATGATAATATTATGGATACTAATTTAAAAGGCATGTTCTTCTGTACGAAATATGCCCTTCCATATTTGCTTAAAAGAGGAGAAGGCAGGATAATAAATATATCTTCAGGCGCAGGAAAACATGGAATACCAAAACTCTCCATATACAGTGCTTCAAAATTTGCAGTAATCGGTTTTACTGAGTCTATTGCTTATGAAATAGGAGGAGGAGTCAGGGTATATGCAGTCTGCCCTTCAAGCGTTGATACTGACATGTACCGCTCTCTGCATTCGGATAAGCCTGCCCTGAAACCCGAAGATGTTTCAAGGAAGGTTCTTGAACTCTGTTTGCCAAAAAACCCCCTCCCTTCAGGCTCTACGGTTGAGGTTTACAGGTCTCCTGTGAGAGTTGTTTAAGGTCTCCTGTGAGAGTTGTTTAATTATTACATTAATTATCTCAGCTTAATTCATATTTGTTTAATATTTTGCTTTACCGGATTCTGTTTTTTATGTTTAAAAAAATAAAGATTCTTTAAAATCAGGGTGAAATCATGTTCAAAAACCGTAAAGATGCAGGGGAGAAGCTGGCTCAAGCTCTTGAAAAATACAGGGAAGAACACCCTGTAGTTCTTGCCATTCCGCGCGGAGGAGTTGAAGTGGGACTTCAGGTTTCGAAAAGGCTGGGAACTGACTTTTGCCTTGTAATTGCAAGGAAACTGCCTTTTCCTGACAATCCTGAAGCCGGATTCGGAGCGGTTGCCGAGAACGGCAGCACGGTTATTATTGAAAATGCAGGTTACTGGCTCGCCGGAGAAACTGTTGAACGGATCAAAAAAGAACAGATCGCGGAAATAGAAAGACGCATAAATGCCCTGAGAGGGGGAAAGCCTCTACCTGATATTGCAGGAAGGACAGTCATCCTGGTTGATGACGGAATTGCTATGGGCTCCACCATGAGGGCAGCCATAGAACTCTGCAGGAATAAAAAGGCAAAAAAATTGTGGTTGCCGTACCAGTAGCTGGAAAAGAGATAGCAGATGTAATAGCAAAAGAAGCCGATGAGATCGTCGTGCTCGAGACTCCTGCCAGTTTCAGGGCTGTTGCTCAGGTTTACGAGAACTGGTATGACGTCTCGGACGAAGAGGTGCTTGACCTGCTGAGGGAAAGGATCAGGGAAAAAGAGATGAAGGAACACGATTTTGATCTATCAGAACCGGGCACCTGACAGGAAAAGAGTGAAGAATGAAGCTAGTGTCGCGTCAATCCTCAATAGTCGGATAAAGACGTGACAATTTTATCCTTGCATCATCTGTTGTAAATTGCCATTTAACCTTTGAATTTTTGTTGTTTCTGTAATTTTGCCATGCCAAAACTTCTTTTCTGACAAACTCGATGTTATCCATTCTCCTTTTTAAACATTGACCTGTAAGTACATTCAGTTCAATCTCTGCCATGTTCAACCAGCTTCCATGTTTTGGCGTGTAGACGAACTCAAATCTGTCCCATAGCGCCTTTGCTTTTGGTGGTGGAAATGTTTCGTAGAGAGATCCAGGTATGTGCGTGTTTAGATTGTCCATTACTAACGTAATTTTATCTGCATTTTCATGTTGAACTTCTATTTCTTCGAGAAAATAAGCCCAATCTCTCTTTGTTTTTCTTTCAGTGATCTTTACCATTCTTTTCCCTGTCAACGGTTCACAGGCAAGGAATATATTGCACATTCCATTTCGCTTGTATTCATAATCGTACTTTTCTGGCTTCCCTGTTGAGCAGGGGATAGGGATCCGGGTTTCTGCAATCAGTTGTTTTGGGGATTCGTCCATACACACAACAGGATTTCGTGGATCAAATGGACGTTTATAAACGTCCAGAACCATTTCCATATTCGCAACAAAGCTACTGTTTTGTTCTGGAGGAATTACCCATTGTTTCCTTTGCCAGGGTTTGATTTCGTTTTTTTAAAGTACGGCGTACTGTTTCGTGAGAAATTTCCTCGAAATAACCAAGTTCTACAGCCTTATCGGCTAATAATCTTAACGACCATCTTGCAAAACCTTCAGGGGGTTGACTGCAACTAAGGGCGACTAAATGGGCTTCAAGATCACCATCAACTTTTTTATTATAAATGCGCTCGCTTTCTTTCCCGTTAAGGGCAACTTCAAGACCTTCTTCAACAAATCTCTTCTTAACACGGTCAATTTTTTTCATACTAATATTCAGGACACGTGAGATTTCTTCATTGGTTGAATGGCTAACATTCAATTCACTTTTATCGCAATTAAGCAAAATCAGAGCATTGAGAATTTGTTGAGAGTTATGTTTTCCCTTTGAAGCAAGTTCACAAAGAGATCTACGTTCATCTTCGGTAAGTGTCACAGTATATTTAATCATGAATGATACTTATGAAGATCATTCAATATAACGCTTAAGACTTTCCATCGGTGACACGACACTAGTGTCGCGTCAATCCTCAAAGATTAAAGAATTTGAGTAGCTATAACCGACTATATATGACATTTTACTGCTGACGCGACACTAGAAACACGGAATTCAGGTCCAGTTCTTATCCGGTCCGATTCTTATCAGGTCTGATGCTTTCAGGTTCAATTCATTTTAATATACAGTACATTTTTTTCTTAAGCCATGGATGGTTTTATCAGAAATTTGGGAATAAACTCATTAAGATAAAAAACTTGTGTTTTCTTGAAACCGGGAAATATTCTATCTGCAAAATACACCCTGCAAAATACACGTCCTGCAAAATACACGTCCTGCAAAATACACATCCCTGTTTAGCATGAAAACTGCTGGAAAAACATCAACCAGAAGCAGGTAAAGGACAGCTACAGATAAAGCCCGACTAAATATTACACTTCTCGCATTTCTTATAAAAATAAGACCTGATTATACTTCTTTTTGAAAAATCGATTTTTATAAATCGTGACCTGGCGATAACTTTGTAAATTGGACAAACAGGGAACAAAGGAATTCTGTAAGGATCTCCGCATCCGGAAGAAGAAATAAGAATATATTAAAAATAGGCATATATAGATCTATAGATTATATAGAGCCGCCTGAAATATATGGAAAATATAAAATATAATGAAATGGTCTGGAATACCATAAGATTTATTGACTTAAGAAAAACACATTCAGACTCCATAAATCAAGCACAAGTGGATGATGTCCAAATTACCATGGCAGTTATAGCATTTTTGGAGTTAAAATCTCTGGAGTAAGGAAAAAAAATGGATTTACTTGTCATAGCAATTATACTTGCAGGCTTATACATGGCCTGGAACATAGGGGCAAACGACCTCGCAAATGCTATGGGGACTTCAGTCGGAACGGGTGCCCTGACAATAAAGCAGGTCATTATTATTGCCACTGTGTTTGAGTTCCTGGGTGCCGTGGTCTTCGGAAACCGGGTTACCTCAACAATTGCAAAGGGGATTGTTCCTATTGATATGATCAGCAGCATTCATCCGGATATCGTGGTTCTGGGGATGCTGGCCTCGATTCTTGCCGCAAGTTTCTGGGTAACTCTAGCAACTTTTTATAACCTCCCCGTCTCAACCAGCCATTCCATTGTCGGTTCTGTGCTCGGTTTCGGGCTGATTGCAGCCTATAACGGAATTATCTCTTTTTCTGATATTCACTGGACTGTCCTTCTGAAAATCATTGCCAGCTGGTTTATATCTCCGGCTCTTGGTGCGATTCTTGCGTTTCTGATATTCTCTATAATAAGGAGCCTTTACCTCCACAGGGCTTCGGATATGCCTGCAGTTGAGAAAAAATTCTTATTCTTACAGATCATAACTGGCTGTTATATCGCATTTGCGCACGGGTCAAACGATGTAGCAAACGCTGTAGGTCCTCTCTCTGCCGCACTTAACGTACTGGGAGTAACAGGAACCGGAGCCCCAATATGGGTACTTGTAATGGGCGGCCTCGGCATGGTAATAGGCATGGCAACCTGGGGCTATAAAGTGGTTGAGACCATAGGGTCAAAAATCACGGAACTCACCCCAACACGCGGCTTTTCCGCACAGTTTGCAACTGCATCGGTTGTTCTGCTTCACAGTTACAGTTCTCTCCCTATTTCGACCACTCACACTCTTGTAGGTTCGGTAATTGGCGTGGGACTTGCAGGAGGGCTTGCAGCCGTTGACCTTGGCGTGATATGGAGGATTATTTCTTCCTGGATAGCAACAGTCCCCATAGCTGCCCTTACATCGGCAATAATTTTTGTGGGGCTCGAGGTGATATTTTGATGAAAGACTACATCCGTTCCGTACTCGACGTGGTCGCAGAATCTTCTTTCGTCCCCCTGGAAACACATGCCAGAAAAGGAGTGCTTGCAGTGGAAAAGCTTTCTGAAGCAATGGAAGCATACTGTACAGGAAATCAGGCACTTCTTGATGAACGTACTGAAGAAATCGACGTACTGGAGCACGAAGCAGATAAAATAAAACAGAAAATCAGAGCAAGCATACCCTCTTCCGTCAGGCTGCCCGTAAACAAAAAAGATCTCCTTTCATTCCTTAAACAGCAGGACTCCATAGCTGATTTTGCCCAGGCTTCAGCCTACTGGATGACCCTGCGCCCCTGCAAAGACCTCCCGGATGAGATCAAGGAGGGCTTTCTGGAACTCATGGCAACCTCTTTGAAAACAGCCAGGATGTATGACCGGCTTGTAGGTGAGCTTTACAAGCTCCTGGCT
>Ga0265294_10003315_pt1 | contig 20657 bp, 19 predicted proteins | sample MunlanPumphouse3_FD_192504 | JGI IMG/M metagenome (GOLD analysis project Ga0265294, IMG submission 192504) | Groundwater microbial communities from a municipal landfill in Southern Ontario, Canada - Pumphouse #3 | ecosystem: Environmental > Aquatic > Deep subsurface > Groundwater | place...
ATTAGTTTAGTTGAAGTTTTTCATAGTTTAAGTTTAGGTTAAGTAGTGAGGTTTTATCCATTCTGGGTAAGACCTTATGAAATTTTAGGGCTACCCATATCGCATCTATAGACCATACCCCTTTCCTCCCTTCCCTGGCAACTAAAGCAATCATCTCTTATAGGCCATATTTTTCTGTGGACTCACAAAATGCTCTGCTAAAGTTTCTCACCCAGCAACTAGCAGCTAACAGCCACGTGCCACCTGCTAACAGCTAATATTTAGCAACTAAGAGCTAATAGTCAATACTATTATAAGAAATTTTATAAATAAAATAACCATTATTATGGGAAGCAAAGCTATGAACAGTCCGATAATAGCTAACTCAAATATAAACAGAACAAAAAACCAACTACTGCAGTGGTTGGTTTAATTTGATTTAATAGAGCTGTTTTGGTGTAGATAATCTTATTCTGCTGCTGTTGGTACTTTTACTGGTTTTCCAGATTTTAGCATGTTGCTTTCATAGGTAATAGGTGTTGCATTAAGAAATTGAAAAGCAGTTATATTGGAGCAGCTATAAAATGCGTACGCTCTAATAGCAGTAATACTCTCTGGTAAAATGATGGTAGTGATTTTTCGCATATAGGATTAGATATTTTTATTGAAATATCTTTTTTACAAACTTTTTGCTGATTATTTGCAATATGTTTGAGACCGAAAGCAACTTAAGTTACTATGTCTGCTTAGTTGTGAGTTGAGATTAATTGCGGAGCAAATATATTTATTGTGAAATTTTTTAAATAGTGTGAGTTATGAGGTGGGAGAATTTTTTAGGGCGTAAGAGGAGTAATGGTTTTGCTGTTTCTCTGTTTCATTCGGCAATGATTATTTCTTTGATGATTGTGTTAATTGTTTCTATTGTTTTGACCTCTTCTTGTAGTGGTATTACTATTATAGATGACAATTCGACTAAAGGTGAAGAGGATTCCTCTAAAATAGATGGTGAATCTGATATAGACGATGGTAGTGAGCAGGGGGTTTTATTTGTGAGTTTTACTAAGGAGCATAATGGTGTAAGTAAGCTAGAGGGGTCATGTGATAGTAATATAGAGGGGTCATGTGGTAATGACTTGCGGGTGGCTTGTAGTTATAGTCGCGAGATGCCAGATAGTAATAGCTTTATTTTGAGTATTAAGGAGGTTGGAGGTGAGTCTGTTTATAGGGGGCTCTATGGGCAAAGGCCAGATACTCTTAGGCTTTCTGCTGGAACTTACGATGTTGAGGTCTGTTCTAGGGAGTTTGCTGCTCCTGAGTTTGACGCCCCTTGTTATTACGATTCTGGAACTGTTTTGGTAGAGAGTGGTAGAACTACTTCTATCTCTTTTTTGTGTAAACAATCTAATTGTGGGCTTAGGCTTGGCTTTACTTCTGAATTTAAAAAGCGTTTTGCTAATTATATTGCTGAGGTAGAGGATTCGAAGGGGAGGGCTTTATATAGTTATGCCGAGAGTCGTTTCCTCTATTTGACTCCGGGAGACATTTTTATTAGACTCAAGATGGTTGATAATTCTTCTAGTAATGCTGGCAATAACTCTTCGGGTAATGCTGGCAATAATTCTTCTGATGGTGGTAATTTTGGTGGGAGTTCGTTTTTAATTATAAGAAAAGCAATAGCGGCTATGGAGATGGTTACTGTTAATTTGCACTCTTCTACTACAGGAGGAGGTGATTCGGGAGGTGATAACCCTTCTGATGATTCACAGGTGTTTACAGGTATTCTAATTGATACCTCCTCTGTGTGGCTTTCAGATGATGTAGTTGTGGGAGAGAGGCGTGATGGAAGTACTAAGGAGCTTGCTTTAACAGTAGATGAGATTTCTGGGTATATAGGTGCCAAGGATGTTTGGGTTAGTGGTTATGTAGTTGGTTACCTTACTCAGGGGTCTCTCATCTCTTTACAGCCGTTTGAAAATGAGACTAATATTGCTATTGCATCTGTTGTTGGTGAGAAAAATAGAGATTTATGTGCAGGGGTCTCTCTTACTGCAGGCTCTGTTAGAACTGCATTGAACTTAAAGAGTAATCCAGAAAATCTTGGTAAAAAGGTGTATATAAGAGGAGATGTTGTGGAGAGTTATTTTGGACTGAAAGGAGTTAAGAGTGTTAAAGAGTGCTTTATTGAGAAATAGAGTGATTTGTTGAGTAATGGTGTATTTTGTTGAGTAATTTTTTGCAAGTATTGGGTACTATTAAGAATTATCGTGTAAATTTGTAGCAGTATATAGTTAAAATGGGTAGGCTATTGATAAATGAGTAGGCTATTAATAAGCGGATGGACTATTAATAATAAGTACAGATTACTTTAGGATGGATTATTTTGCACATGAAACAGCTGTTATTGATCCTGGATCGGAAATTGGCAGTGGTACAAAAATTTGGCACTTTACACATATTATGACAGGTAGTGTTATTGGTGAATCTTGTAATATTGGTCAGAATGTTGTGATCTCTCCTAAGGTTGTTTTAGGTAGAAATGTGAAGGTGCAGAATAATGTTTCTGTATATACGGGTGTTGTTTGTGAAGATGATGTTTTTCTTGGTCCCTCTTGTGTCTTTACTAATGTGACTAACCCTAGAAGTGCTGTGGTGAGAAGGGGCTATTATGTGAATACTCGTGTTTGCCAAGGTGCAACTATTGGGGCAAATGCTACAATTATTTGTGGTAATGATATTGGAAAATATTCACTGGTTGGGGCTGGTGCTGTGGTTACCAAGCCTGTCCCTCCTTATGCATTAGTACTTGGTGCACCAGCTAGAGTAGTTGGTTGGGTAAGTGAATATGCTCATAAACTGCAATTTGATGAAGATGGTTATGCAGTTTGTCCAGAAACTGGGCAGGGTTATAGAAAAACAGATGAGGGAGTAATGCGAGTTCTTTAGCCATCTGCTTGAATTAATTTATAATGCAAATAGAGAGAGATTTTCTTACTAAAACACTCTATGCTACAGATGCTTCGGCATACCGTGAGTTTCCAGAGGGGGTTTGCTATCCTAAAAATAGTAGTGATATAGTTGCTCTTGTAAAGCAGGCTTCTATAGAGGGGTTTTCTATAATTCCTAGAGCTGCTGGTACCTCTTTGGCTGGGCAGGTTGTTGGGAAAGGGGTGGTAGCCAATATCTATTCTAATTTTAATGAGATTCTTGAGATTAATTTTGAGGAGCGTTGGGCTAGAGTAGAGCCTGGTGTTGTGTTGGATATTTTGAATAGAGAGGCTGCTAAGGGTGGGTTGTTTTTTGGGCCAGAAACCTCTACATCTAACCGTTGTACTTTAGGTGGAATGGTTGAATAATTCATGTGGTTCTCACTCTTTGGTTTATGGGAGTACTAGAGACCATCTTTTGGAGGCTACAGTTGTGCTTTCAGATGGTTCGGTTGCTGTTTTTAAAGATCTATCTAAAGAGGAGTTTGAGCAGAAGCAAAAGTTAGAGAGCTTAGAGGGAGAGATTTACCGTTATATGGCGGCTCTTCTAAAAGATGAGTATACTTTAAAAGAAATAAATGAGCAGTTTCCAGACCCAATAGTGCGTAGGCGCAATAGTGGTTATGCTTTAGATGAGTTTGTTGTTTCTAAATATAATTTATGTAAAATTCTTGCGGGTTCTGAGGGTACTCTTGCTTTTATTACGGAGTTGAAACTTAATTTGGTTCCATTACCTCATAAGGAGAAGATGTTGATTTGTGCTCACTGCTCTTCTTTGGAAGATGCATTTAAGGCAAATTTGGTTGCTCTTGAGCATAACCCGGTTGCAGTAGAGCTTATGGATTCCAATATTTTGGAGCTTAGTAAGTCTAATATTTCTCAAAATAAAAATAGATTCTTTATCTCTGGTAACCCGGCTGCAATAATTATTATTGAGTTGGTTTCAGATAGTGCACAGGAGCTTTCTCAAATGGTCTCTAATACTCAAGAGGCTCTCATTAATAGTGGGTTGGTCTATCACTGTAGTTTAGTTTCGGCTCAAAAGGCTCCCCGTGTTTGGGAGTTGCGTAAGGCTGGGCTTGGGTTACTTACCTCTATGGCTGGCGATGTTAAGCCTGTTTCTGTGATTGAAGATAGTGCTGTTGCTCCATATAGGTTGCCTGAGTATATGGCAGATTTTATGGAGATGCTTAAGAGGTACTCTTTGGAGTGTGTGTTTCATGCACATATTGGAACTGGAGAGCTCCATTTAAGGCCTCTGCTTAATCTTAAAAAAAGTGACCATGTTGCTCTCTTTAGAGAAATTGCTCGTGAGACTGCTCTGCTTGTAAAAAAACATAGGGGGTCTCTTAGTGGTGAGCATGGCGATGGCCGTTTGAGGGGAGAGTTTATCCCTCTAATGTATGGTAATTTCTTGTATGGAATTATGAGGGAGGTTAAGAGAGTATTTGACTCTAAAGGTGTTTTTAATGCTCAGAAAATAGTTGACACTCCTGCTATGAATAGCTCTTTGCGTTATGAGAGTGATGTTGAGGTTAAGGAGTATAATACTTTTTTTGATTTCTCTTCCCAGGGTGGTTTTGTTAGAGCTCTCGAGCAGTGTAATGGTTCGGGCGATTGCCTTAAGTCTCATCTTTTTTCTGGAACTATGTGCCCCTCTTTTAGAATTACTGGTTTAGAGAAAGATAGTACTCGTGGGCGCTCTAATATTATGCGGGAGCTACTTACTAACCCACGTAGTGAAAGGGTCTTTGACCAAAAAGAGGTTCTGGAGGCTTTAGATCTTTGTCTCTCTTGTAAGGCTTGTAAAAGTGAATGCCCTTCTAATGTAGATATGGCTAAGTATAAGGCCGAGTTTATGCAGCACCACTATAATATTTGTGGGCCCTCTTTTCGCTCTTTTATGATTTCTAGAATGGCGCAGGTTCAGCGTATTGGTTCTTTTTTTCCTGCTATTTATAATTTTTTTGCTTCTAATAAAATAACCTCGGCACTTCTTAAAAAGATACTGAATTTTGCTGCGGAAAGGGAGATTCCTGCTCTCTCTAGGTATACGCTTAGGGCGTTGGCTTCTGGCCGAGTTTCTAAGGGGGTCTCTAATAAAAGGGAGCAGGATTTGATTAAAAGTAAACCAGATTTACAACGTACGGTCTATCTGTTTGCAGATGAGTTTACTAATTATAATGAGGCTCAGATTGGTATGGCTTTTATTGAGCTTATGGAGAGGTTGGGTTATAGGGTTATTGTTCCCAAACATGTAGAGAGTGGTAGGGCTGCTATATCTAAGGGGATGTTGAAGCGTGCTAAAAAGCTGGCTGTTAGAAATGTGGAGTTATTAAAGGAGGTAATCTCTGAGGAGACTCCGTTGGTAGGGATTGAGCCCTCGGCAATTCTCTCTTTTAGAGACGAGTACCCTTGTTTGGTGCCCAATGAGCTTAAAGAAGATGCTAAATCTTTAGCAAAATCTGCACTGTTATATGATGAGTTTATTATGCGTGAGTTTAATGAAGGGCATATAGATGCTTCTCTTTTTACTGAGAGCTCTTTAGATATTAATCTTCATGGCCATTGCCATCAGAAGTCACTTGCTTCGGTTGAGCTTTCGGCGCAGATGCTTTCAATTCCTAAGAATTATTCTGTAGAGACTTTAGATACTGGTTGTTGTGGTATGGCTGGCTCTTTTGGTTTTGAAAAAGAGCATTATAAATATTCCGTTGAGATAGGGGAGCAACAGCTTTTTCCTTTGGTTCGTGTTGCTGGTGCGCAAGTTGCTATTGCTGCGCCGGGCACCTCTTGTCGCCAACATATTAAAGAGGGTACTGGGCGTGAGGCGTTCCACCCAATTGAAATTTTAAACAAAGCACTGCTTAAAACACACTGTTTTTAACTTATCTTCTAACCCCGTATCCTGTTCCATTTAGAGGTCTTCTCCCTCTGGGGCTTCTTCTGTAATTTCTATTTCCAGTTCCATCCATTATACCTAAACCTCTTCCACCGCGTCTTCCTTGGCGTACTCCGTCTACATTGCCTGTTCCATCTCTGCGGCCTGCTCCTGAACCATCTCTTAGACCTTGTCTATTTCCGGTTCCGTCCATAAGTCCTTTTCCGTTTCCTATTGTACAGGTTCCGTTTTCGAAGTTGTCGCAAAGGCCGTTTCCGTCTTTATCTACAAAGCATGCGCGTAATGTTTGTGCTGTGTTTGTTGTTTTTGTTGTTGTCTGAGTTGTTTTAACATTCTCGTTTGCATTTTGAGCAAAACTTGTTGTTGTAAATGCTGCTAATGCAATTCCTATTAGTAATAATTTTGTTTTCATATTAATTGTTTTTAATTGTTTGTTTCTACTTATAAGACAGCTAGATTCTCTATTTCCTACGCTTTATTTTTTAATTTTGATTTGTTGCTCTGTTGCGTCTGGCACCTCGGCCATTACCTGCTCCTCTCATATTGCGGCTCTCATTAAAAAGTGGAGCGAATACTATTTCTAGTTGCTCTGCTTGTTCTGGAGTGCATTTTTCACGTAGTTGAAGGTAGAATTCTGTTGTTATCTTTTTTAGATTGGCATGTGAAATACCAATGCTGTCTGAGTAGATCTTGGTTTTCTCTCTATCTGGTGTAGTTTTGTGAATCTCTTGAGAGAGTTTTGTTTTATATAGATTTAAGTTGCCAATTATTTCATTGGCTTTATGCCTAAATTGGCGGCTCTCTTCTCTGTAAAAATCTAGTTGAGATTGGTTGAAATTAAGCTGAGATCTAAGATACCTTCCACTGAGAGGTGAGCTTTCTGGGTCTATAATTATAGAATCTTCCTCTTCTGTTACAGAGTTGTTGTTGCTAATAATTATAGTTGCAATGGTGCTTATGTTTAATAATGCTAGAAAAACTACAGCCCAAGATAGGATTTTGTATTTTGTCTCTTGTTTCATCTTAATTCTTGTTATTATTCTAGGTTATAAAGATGCAAATTTTCTAATTGAGTGTCGTTAATGGCAAGTGAGTTATTTGTTTGAGTATTTAAACTCTCTTTAGAGGTATAACTGTTTCCAAGGAAGACTCCTAATGCCAGCACTGCTGCTGCCCCTACGCTCATTGCTAAGTTAAATGCAAGCTTGTAAGTTTTTCTCTCTTTTAAAGAGATTGCAGGTTCTCTGTTAAATTCATTTTCTTGAGCAACAATCTTTGCCATAACTTTAGCAGCAAGAAATGGGTTAGGTTTTATTTCTAACTCTTGCTTTATAAAGTTATCTATAATGGTTTTATTTGGATCTTTATTGTTAGTCATAATGTTATATTTTACTTCTCCTTATATATAAGACTCTATTTAGCGGTTTTTCCTACGCTTTTTTTAAGCCGTTTTTTCAAATGTCTTTTCCCTCTTTGTAGTAGCTGTTCTACTGCTCCCTCTGTTACTCCCATCACTTCTGAGATCTCTTTTTGTGATAGCTCTTTATACCTTTGAAGAATAAAGGCTGTTTTCTGGTTGGTGGGTAAGCTATCAATTGCTTTTCTTACTTTGAGATTTCTCTCTTCTTCTATTAATTGTTGTTCTGGGTTCTTCTGGTCTGAGGAGTCTAATCCTTGCCCTTTTATCTCTTCTATGCTGCTAAAGAGCGAGGTTCTTTTATGTTTGTTTATCTGGTTGAGACAGCTATTTACTGTTATTCTGTAGAGCCAAGTAGAGAGTTTTGAATTTCCTTTAAATGTGTTTAAAGAGTTGAATGCTTTTATTAAAACTTCTTGTACAATATCTTCTGCTTCTTCTTTTGAATGCATGTAACCAAGAGCTACTCTAAAGAGTTGTTCTGCATATTTTTCTGCTATGACACCAAACTTTTCTGTGTTGCCATTGAGAATTTCGCTTATTATTTCTAACTCTTTGTTTTCTTCCATTCTAACTACTAATGCCTAGTGTAGGTACTGTGCAATGTGTGACTAAATTACTAATAATAGACAGTTAAATAAACTTTTTCCTACGAAAAAACCACCATCTTGTAAGATAGTGGTCTCTTTTTAAGTTAATATTTCTCTTTTAGTTTTTTATTTCTCTTCTTTTTTACCTAGAAGTACTTGATCTATTGCTTCTTTAAAACTAGTTTTAGGGAGTGCACCCATTGCCATTTGTGGCTGACCTTCCATTGGTACAAAAAGAATTGATGGTATACTTCTAATCCCAAATGCGCCAGCTAATTCTTGCTCTTGCTCTGTATTTACTTTATATATGTATATATCATTTTCATACTCTTTCGCAAGTTCGTCTAGAATTGGAGCTATTGTTTTACATGGGCCACACCAATCTGCATAGAAGTCTATAATTGCAGGTTTGTCTCCTAGATATTTCCAGGTAGTTGGGTCTGCTTCGTAATTTGCTACTTTAGTTAAAAAATCTTCTTTTGTTAGATGAATTGTTTTCATAAATTAGTATTTAATTTTTTTGATTTCTATTTATTTATTCTTTTGGCCACTCAAAGTTTGAGTAGTCTGTTTGTTCTGGAATTTGCCCTGGAAGTACTGTATAATCATTCTCTTCTAGTTTTGCAACTACCTCTTTAAAAGAGACTTCTTGGGTATGATCTATTTTAATTTCATTTTTGAAGTTGTCTATATTTACCCCATATACTCCGTTGATAGATGCTATCTCTCTGTTGATAGAGTTGTTAAATACACAACAAGATGCTTTTTCTACCTTTATTATTGTTCTCATTTCTTTCTCTTTTTTAAAAGACTAAATGTAAGAGCTCCTAATACTACTCCGTAAAGTGTGCTGTTTAAAGGAGATGATGTAATTGGGCAGGTGCCGCTGTTACATCCAATATAGTACCAGTAGAGGTACCCTCCGGCTGCGCCTATTGCTGCTCCAGCAAGTGTTAGCCACTCTTTTTTTATTAATTCTACTATTTTATCTTTCATTTAATTTTAACTCCTTTTTTATTCTAGAGAACTAAACTTATCTCTGGAAATATTTTCTTTAGGAAATAATATTGCAAAGATAAATATGTTTTCTTTAAAAACAAATTTCCATGGGAAAATAAATTTTACTCATAGAGTAACTTAGAAATTTTCGAACAATATTGATGTAATGCTGTTTTAAAGGGTGTTAAATTAATATTATATGTCTTATAACTTACTTAAAGGAAAAAGAGGCCTTATTTTTGGTGCTCTTAACGAGAACTCTATTGCGTGGAAAACAGCTGAAAGAGTTTATCAAGAGGGGGGGAGGTTCGTGCTTACAAATACTCCTGCTTCTATGAAAATGGGAAATGTAGATGAACTTGCCAAAAAATGTGATACTATTGTTATTCCTGCCGATGCTACAAATGTAGAGGATTTAGAGAACTTAGTTGTTAAGGGTATGGAGTATTTAGGAGGGAAATTCGATTTTGTTCTTCACTCTATTGGTATGTCTCCTAATGTTAGAAAGGGGCGTACTTACGATAATCTTAACTATCATTATTTACACCAGACGTTAGATATTTCGGCAATCTCTTTTCATAAAATATTGCAGAGTTGTAGAAAACTAGATGCTATTGCAGATTGGGGCTCGGTGGTGGCACTTACCTATGTGGCTGCTCAAAAGACTCTTTATGGTTATAACGATATGGCAGATGCAAAGGCCCTGCTTGAGTCTATTACTCGTAGCTTTGGTTATATTTATGGTAGAGAGAGAAATATTAGAGTTAATACTATATCTCAGTCTCCAACTATGACTACTGCAGGTGGTGGAATTATGGGGTTCGATAAGCTTTTTGATTTTGCCGAGAGAATGGCCCCGTTGGGAAATGCTTCGGCAGATGAGTGTGCCGATTATATTATTACTCTCTTCTCTGATTTAACTAGGAAAGTAACTATGCAGAATCTCTATCACGATGGGGGGTACTCTAGCATGGGTATGAGTTTAGCTGCTATGAGCGTTTATAGAGAAGGGCTGGAGTATACAGATGTTAGTAAAGATTTATCTAGTGAGTCTGGTAAGACTGCCAGGCTTCGTAAGCTAGATAAAAAAGAGATGCCTAATAAAGAGGGCGAGCAACAATAATTCCTTTATTGGTTTTGGAGCTTAGTGTATACTCTTCTAGTGAGAGTTTTTCTATTACAACTTTTTTCTCGCTAGAAGATGCATGTATAAAAGTAAGGCGCTCTTGCTCTTTATAGATAAAAGCAACGTGTGAGATGTCTAATCCTTTGGTTGTTGTAACAAAGGCTAAGATATCTCCACTTTTAAAACCTTTTCCGTTTGCTTCTGTTTGGGCATTTTGCTCTATCTCATTTTTGGGTATATAGTAGTTTTTAAGTGCCGAGGTTTTAATTTCTGCCTCTCTTATTTTTTTAGTGAGGTGGCTGTTGTTTTTAAGTTGCTTATATCTTGTGGGGTTAGAAGAGATAAAATTTAGATTGAAGTAGATCTCTCTCCCCCCGTTCTCTTTAGTTATGTTTTTGAGAATTCCTCTCTTTTGATTTTGGGCTATCCATTCGCTTGTGTAGTGGAGGCGGCTGGAGTAGTCTTCTATAGTGCCATTGCGGTAGCGAATAGCTTGTAGCTGTGCCATGAATTTTTCAAATGTGGGATTGCCTTCTTTTACTGTTCTTGATAGGGCAAGAACGGTCTCTACAAAGGTGGTACAGTCTAGTTGGGTTAAGTTTACTGTTAATATTTCTGGTTCTAACTCTAGTGTATGTGCAACATAAGGAGTGCCTAAGAAAAAGAGAGCTGTTTGAGTAACTAGCTTGTTAAAATCAAGCTCTTTTTTATCTTGAAACTGAGTTTTATAGCTCTCAAAAACTGCTATATCTTTTTCACTATAATTGGCAGATAGCTGCTGGTTGTTTGTAGCTATATGTTGTTTTTGCGAAAAAGAGAGTGTTACTATAAGTAGTAAAAAGGAAGTGAGTATCTTTTTTTTCATTACTTTGTTAAAAAATAGGTAGCTTATTTATTGGTTAGACAAATTTACAAATAATAAGGAACTATTTTTGCATATATACCAAATTCACTTTAACAATCTTATTTAAATGCATAAAAAATTATCTCTTAGTGAACAAAAGAAAATGGAAGCTCTAGGTTTTTTTGAAAAAGAGAACTCAAAAGAGCATATTCACCAATATATTAAATTAAGATTGGAGGCTTTGGGCTTAATAGACAATGCTTGTGGCCAAGATGAGTCTGATGGTTTTTTAGCTTTGGCTAAATCTTTAATAATTAATTATAGAGAGCGGGAGAGACAGTTTAAAGACTACCTATGCCCTGCAGACGAGAGGATACAAACTTTTATAAATAATTATTTCAAAGGGTTAGATGTTCCAGAAATTAAGATTCCCTCTTTTACTTTTACTTTAGATTTTTATGGTATTGCTAGAGAGTTGTCTCTCCCAGAAAAGAGAGAGGAGTTTCTTTCTAAATATGTTAGCTCTTACAGAGTAAGACAGGGAGTTTTGCATAATCCTAAAAACGATAGAAGAACTACTAAAGGTGTTTTTCATATAGCAGAGGGTGGGCTCCCTATCCCAGATGATAAAAAGGCTGTTCCAGCTATTACTGCTGCCCATCTGTTTCATAAAGCAACTCAAATTGAAGGGGATATATTTAACTTGCCTTTTACAGAAGATTCTTGCCAAAAAGCAAGTGTCTTTGTCTCTCTGTTGTTAAGGCCATTAGTTAGTCCAGAGGTTCCTGGGATTAGTGCAGAGAGATCTATGGAGGTAAGGTTCTTTGCCCCAGGTTCTTTAGTTTGTAACTTAGATTTTATTGAGTCTATTTTTGGTAATGGTGGCTCTCCCTACCATATTCAAAAAGATGCTGCGTTAGACCATGAGTCTTGGAGTGGTCATACAGGTTGTGTTATTTTGGCTCCTCAGCTTTGTGAGTTAACTAAAAAAGAGGTTGGATTACCTCATATCTCTAAAGCTAGTGAGAGAGAGAAGAGAGATGGTATGTGTTGGGAGAAAGAGAATGAACTTTACAACGATGGGGTTCCTTTTAAACTCACTATGCGTACAGAGGAGGGAGTAATAGCTACAGTAATTGCCGATAACTATTTTGGGTACTCAAAGAAAGAGATAAAAACTTTTATCTCTTTCGCTGCTAACTTACTTGGTAATGCAGAGGAAGAACATGCTGGTGGCGCTTTAATTTTCCCTTCTTATAACCAGGGCGAGGGGCAAATAACAAAGGCAAAAAACTTTGCAGTCTCTTTGAAAAACATTGCAAAGATTTTCCCAGATGTTATAGAGATGAAGCCGCAAGGTTATGGTGTAGACCGTAATTATAATAATATAATGTATGTTCCAGAATCTTCTAGATTCGATATTAAAAAGCAGACTGTTACTTGGCTATATGGGAAAGAAGATTTTAGTATAAAGCTCTTGCCTAATGTTATTTATATTCAGCCCAATGGGCATAAGTACCGTATGGAAAAGGCTTCTGGTACTTTTAATTACCGTTTGGTAGAGACTAATGCAGAGGGGGTTATGATTCATAAACCTTGTACAGTATCTGGAGGAGGTAAGTCTGAAATTTCTAAATCTATAAGTGACTCTATAATATCTGGCTCTTTCTTTATTAAAGATTTTGAATCTGATTTTAAAGAGGTAGAAGAGATTATAAATTTTAATTATTATACGAGGTTTAAGGTTATTAGAAAAGATAAAAAGGAGAGTCGTTCTTTTTTAAGCAGTAAAAGATCTATGGGCTCTTCTATTAAATTACTAACTCCTTCTCTAGAATATACAGATGAGTATAATAGTTGGTTGGAGTCTATTCCTCAATATATTAAGGGGATTGCATTCATTATTAAACGTTTTTATAGAGATGAGTGGGGGCAAAACTGGAAGCAGCATTTTTCTGTAGATATTTTAAATGGGCAGCCCGGTAATGAGCTTAAATATCAAGATAGGAAGTTGGTTGCAAGATATTTGAGAGTGGGTTACGATAGTAAAGGAGCGTGGCGCACTTTTAAACTAAGGCAAGACTATGTCCATTCAGATAAGTTACAGATGGAAGATGATATTACAGTTTCTACTGTTGTTCCAACCTCTTCGCTCTCTAATTTGAACCCTATAGTAGATAATAGGAGTGTTAAGCTAATATCTAATTGTGAGTATCGCTTTTTCCAAAGGCCAGACGAAGCTGTTAACAGGGGGCTAGATTGTAAGGCAGAGAAAGATTTATCTACGCCAAATACTTTTATCTCTAATTTTGAGCCGTTAGATGTTAACAATGCAGTAGAGATGGTAGAAGATGTAATTAATTTCGATCTTTTTACCACTCCTATGAGGGAATTAATTGAAGATGTGGCCCAAAATAAATCTGCTAAATATTTTGTCTCTTCTTCTAACGCTAGAATTGTAGATGGTAAAGAGACTAAGAATGTTCGTTATCTACAAACTCGCGACGATATTATTGACCCGCGAAATAAGTATATTGCAGAGATTGGTATGCGTATAGCTAGGTCTCTGCCTACAAATAAACCACTTTACATACCTGTTAATTCGGTTCTGCCAGGGCGTAGAAATAACCCTGCCGAAAAGGGAATTCGTCCTTTAGCTGTTTATAATCCAGTTCATTATCAAGATCTACCAGAGTTATTTATGGATTTTATTTGCTCTTTAACTGGGAAATCGCCTTCTACAACGGGGGCTGGTTCAGAGGGTGCTTTAACTAAGGCTCCTTTTAATGCCTTACTTCCAATTATTGATTTGAATAATGCTTTGGTTTCTTTTATAGTAACTGGTTATGAGGGTTTTACTACTCCTGCTGGTTTTATAGGCACTAAATATAGAATAGATCATGATTTGAGTCTCTTGATTCCCGAACTTTGGGCTAGGCTTCATAACAAGGAGAGAGATTCTGCTTTAATGATAAAAGAGGGCTACTTAGAAAAGATTGAAGATTTTGAACATAAAGGGAAGAAAATTCCTGCCTCTATTTTAGGATATAGAATTACAAAGAAATTTGTTAATGGCTTTTTTGGCCGTGTTTTTGAAAATCCTAATGTTATATTTCCAGACGATATGCTCCGCCCAGAGCTGCAAGGTGTAGATGAATTTGCCGATGGTGTTTTGAATATTGTAGAGTCGCAAAAGAGGGTTGCCCAGGCCTATTTTAGAGATGGGAGTATTGAGTGTGCTATACCACCACTTAAGGCTTTGCTTAACATTATGGTTCATGGGCACTACCAAGGTAAGGGGCTTAATTCTCCTGAGGTGAGAGAGCTGTTTACATATAAAGCAACCGTTGAATCTGATTGGTACAAAGCTAGGTTAATGGCCAAACAGCAGTCAGATATCTCTCTCTATGCTAGTCATATAAGATATCTAGAGAAGATTATTAGAGAAGATCATAATCTTTCACTAGAGTTGTATCAAAGCTTTCTTGAAAACCTTAAGGTACTTAAGAAGAGTTATGAGTATATCTGCTCATATGAGTATGCTAAAACCCTTAGTGGTACAATAGGTAGGGACAGAATTAAAAACTAGCCTCTTTAGGGTTAGTCATTTTTGGCTAACCCTTTGATCTATAATGAGGTGAAATAATGTCTATCTTTGCCTCTTTGAATTTATCTTGAATGTTTTGATGGAGTGAAGAGTAGATAGTTGCTTGTTTAGATGCCTCTCTTGTATATGCATTTATTTGATATTTTACGTAAAAATCGTCTAGTTTGGTTTGTAGTACAAAAGGTTTAGGTCTTTTCAATAGGTGTTCTGTTTTTGCTGCTGCTTCTTCTAGCGCTTTGTGTACTTGAGGCCAAGGTGAGTTATAACCAATTGTTACAGTAGTGTGTATTATTAGTCCCTCTTTCTTGGAGAGGGCTGTATAGTTTATTGTGCTTCCTATTAATATTGTAGAATTTGGGATTGTAATCTCTTCGTTATTTTGTGTGCGAAGCCTGGTTATTAAAAGTGTTTTTTCTATAACATCACCGGTAATATCGCCAAGTTTTATGCGATCTCCTACTTTGAATGGGCGCATATATGTTATTACTAGGCCTGCTATTATATTGCTAGTTGCTAAATATGAGCCTAGTAATATTAATAGGCCTATAAATATAGTGACTCCTATAAATACTTCTGAGCTTGAACCTGGTAGGTGTGGGAACATTAATATTAGGGTGAAAGCTATAAGTAGAAATCTTATGATGTTAAATGTTGGCATAGCCCACTCTTTGTGAAACCCTGTAATTGTTAATTTTTCTTCTTCAATCTCTTTGAAAATATATTTGAAAAATTGGTTTACATATTTCATTACTATGGCTATTACAAGTAAAGAAAATAGATGTGGTAAGTAATCTCTAATGCCAGCTATCATTACTTTGAAAGGACTCCATACAAGAGTGAATAGAGAATCTGCCCACTCCCTTGAGAATGGGAAAATACCAAAAATGATTGTGAGTGAAGTGTAAATAATAGCAATGTATATTATCCAACGGGTTAATTGGATAAGCTTTCTTATCATTACCATCTCTTGTTGTACAGTAATAAAGGTGTACTCTTTATATGCTAGGTTTTTGAGCCAATTATCTTGTTTAGATTCAACATAGAGTAGTAAGCTGTTGTACCCTCTTCTTATAACCCAGATTAGAAACCAGGCTAAAGAGATTATTAGGAAAACTAGTGCCACTCTGCCTAAGAGCTTTACTACGTTATTCTCTTCTTTGGCTTTGAGTAATTCTGCTTTTATAATTTCTAGATATTGGGCAGCTAAAGCTTTTGCCTCTGTTTTGGCTATTTTTGCATCTGCTTCAGAGATACTTAATATTATGAGGTCTTTATATATAATATCTTCTGTATCTTCTTGATGAACTACTCTAATGGAATCTATTGCAAAGAATTCATGGTCGTATAGTTTTCTTATTTGCCTAGATGCATTAGTTGCTCTGTCTTTATTAGAAACTGCTCCTAATTTTGTGCTAATTGTAAATAGTGTGTCTTTTGTGATTCCAATTACAGGAGCACCATTTTTCTGGTTAAGAAGAGTGTCTGTTGGTGTTGCTAATATCTCTTTTTGAGAAAATAATGAATCTTGCTTGGTTATTGGAGTTTGGGTTGTTGTAGAAGAGTTTTGTGCGTTAGCTTGTAGTGCCCATGCAAAAAGGAGCAGGAGTAAAACCGATTTATATATAGCTATAGATCTGTTGACTATAGATCTGTTGAGGGTAAATATATGTCTCATTTTATGGTATTGTTATTTTTAACTGTCTCTTCTGTGCTTGCTGTAGCTGCTTTATTTGCTTTGCCAGATGTTGCAGTTCCAATTGTCATTATGAGTGTAGAGATAACTATTACTTGTAGTATTAGGTTTCTGGTTACAAATGAAATTTGCAACTCTGGGGCTATAGACATAAAGAGGAGTATGGTAATAAGGCCTCGGGGCAATATAAAGAGTAGAGGCATTAACTTCTGTTTGGTTAGTTTCAGTTGAATGGTTCTTATGCCTAGCGCTATACTAATTATTACTATAGCCCATATGAGCGATTTAAAGTCTAGTATGTCTTTAGTCTCTATCATAAACCCAAAGACCATAAAAAAGAGTGAGCGGATTAGAAAGGTTAGTTCTGTTGTAATTTGTTTGAATCTTGTTACTTCCTTTTCTAAGGAGTCTGTCATTGTTGTGTTAATGAATGGAAATGCTATTATTTTATCTAAGTTGCCTATTGCAATTCCAAATAGAAGAATAAAAATAAGAGCTGGTAAATGGAAAAGCTCGGCAAGTGAATAGATGAGCATTACAAGCAGAATAATAGGAATGAATTTAATTTGGTGTTTCATTCTGCTAAGAAGAAAAGAGAGAATTGCAGTTGCTATAATTGAGATAAATAGCATTTGTAGCATTTGCAAACCAAATGTTAGGAAAGATTCTAGCGTGTAAACGTAATTGATTGTGATAAATGTGAAAAAGATAACACCCATTACATCTGAAAAACTTGTATCGTAAACTACAAATTCTTTATTTTTTCTGCATAAATGTTTTGTGCTAGGTATGGCAATGGCACTGCTAATAATACTTATGGGTATTGCGTTTATGAGTGCCTGGCGGAACTCTGTTGCGCTAAATATTGCAAAGAGCCATGCTAGAATGAACGAGACTATTAGTACAGAGAAGGTAGCGCCTGCAAATGAGCGAGCAATTGGTGCGAACTTGCTTTTGTCTAATTCTAAGTCTAGTGAGCCATCTAGTACAATAAGCACTAACCCCGCTGTGCCTAGTAGTGGTAGAATGAACTCTAAATCTGGTATAGGAATTCTAAAGAGGCCGGCAGAAATTTTTAAGACCCACCCTAATGCAAGAAGTAATATAACAGAGGGTATTTTTGTTTTTGAAGATGTTATATCAAAAATATATGCAATTAGTAATAAAACGCAGAATGTTATTATGATTGTTGCTGTCATACTCTATTATTATGTTACCAAATTATTGTATTATAAGGCTTCTGTTTTTTGGGTACTTTACTCTGTATGTAAGTATTAACTCTTTTGTTTCTAGAGGTTTTAGATTAAGTTCCCATTCAATTTGGCCTGTTTGGTTGTTCTGTTTACCTAGAGTTTTCTCTTTTACATATACCTCTATCTCTTCTGTGGTGCTTAGTGGTACTTGGTCTGTTAGGAGTATATCTATTTCTACGTTTTTGTTGTTCTTTACAGTTATGCGCCAACTTACCTCCTCTTCTTGTTTGTTGCCGATAAATTGTTTTGTTGTGAAGCTTTTTACCTTTTCACGCTTAATTGCTATGCTTTTATCTCTGCCTAGCGATAGTTCTAAAGTATCTTTTGTGTTGTTAATATCTAAGTGGGTTTTTCCAATAAATGTTCCTTCAAAGAAGATGTTCGCTACTCCTTCTAGTAGGTTGTGCTTTTCCCATTCGGTAACTTTTGCAATTAAAAATGCATCTTTATCTAATTTGGGTGCAGAGTAGTATTCATAGCTGGTGGGTAACTCTATAGTTGACATCTCTATTGAGTGCTCTTTGCCATCTGAGTTTATGGTGTAGGGTGTATCAATGGCAAACTCAACTGTAGTTTGGTTTTCTATTATATCTAGATCCAGATTGTTGTTTGCTCTCTCTGCATTAGCCTCTTTTCCCATAAGCTTAACGCGTGGGCTATTTACTGCTATGGGTCTTGGGTATCTTAAATAGTAAGGGGTGAGTATGGGTGCCCTCCCAGAGAGATTGGGGTTTGCACTAGAGAAGCGTAGTTTAACATTTTCCCAGTTTTCTTGTGTCTTTTGAGTTACGTTTGCTTTATATGCTATTTTTAGTGGTTGGTTAATGCTTTGTGCGCGTATGTCATAAGATGGTGACCACCCCGCATTAGAAACAACGTAGGTAAGCTTTAGATTGTAGGTGGTAGAGGTGGGAGCTTCTGTTTTAATAACAATCTCTCCTGTTGGGCTGCTTTTTTCTTGAGCCAATTCTTGAATTTGACTTTTTAGTGACTCCTCTTGATGGGTTAGTTTTTTGATTGATCTGTTTTTTTCAATCTCTTCTGATTTGAGTTTTGTAATAGCTTTTTTGTAGTAGGCTGCTGCTTGTTGTAATGCCCCTACGGTAACTGTTGTGTTTGCACCTGCAATTTTACGATTCTCTTGTAAAAAGCCTATTTCGTGCAAAACTATACTTAAGTTGCTTTTCTCTTCTATTAGTTGCTCTTGAACTTGCTCTAATTTACTCTCTAGATTTTTTAACTCTAGAGAGCTTTCTCTTTTTGCAAGATGGTTTAACTGGTAGTTTACTGAAAGTATTGCTAACCTTTTATTTGTTTTGACTTGTATGCTACTTTGGTTAATATATGGCGAAAGATTATCTAATTTTAGTATACTTTTGCCTGCAGGAATTTGGACACTTACCTCCCTTGAGACTTGAGCACCATTCAAAAATAGAGTAACTAGAGATGCATTAGATTTAATAATTTTAATCTCATTTGCTTTACCAATATTGTTAGGCATAGCAATAACACACTGCGCAAATAAGTTCAATTGTAAGGTGATAATAGAAATTAGCGCAATTCTTATATATTTAAATTTTGTCATTCTCCTGCGTTTTATATCAACTTCAAATATAGGAAAAACTATTTCATTTGGCAGTAGTTAACCTTTTGGTTGCTCTTTTGCATTGGCTTTTTTAGGTCTTTTTTTTGCACTAGACTCTACAGAGGCAGATACGTCATTTATTTTTTCCTCTACCTCTTCTATCTCTTCTTCTGCCTTCTCTTTAAAATTCTTAAACCTCTCTTGAATCTTCTCCATTTTTTCTTCAAACTCTTGGGCAATATCATTTGAGGCTTTTTTTGTTTTATCTTTAACTATTTGGCGTGTCTCTTCGCCTTTACGTGGTGCTAATAGTAGCCCCGTAATAATACCGGCTGCTGCACCTGCAACAAAGCCAATTACTCCATTTGTTAATTTACTCATAATAATTTTATTTTTGTGATTATTTATTTAAGTCTTAGTAATTTAAACACAAATTACCCTTAGAATGTTCATTAGTATATTCCAACTAATTTAATCATAATTTTTTTTATTATAAAACTAAGTAATATTTTTTATAATTGTATTACACCATTTTAATAAGTTTTACATAATTCACAGATTAATGATTATTTTATTTGTGAAATTTCATATAATGTTGTTGGCTATTAGCTCTCAGCTACTTACTGCTGGCTGTCTATTTGCTGCTCTGCTCACCAGCAGCAACGTTCTTTTTTCTAGACGCTATTCTCTTTGTGGTTTTTCGGGGCCTGCGGAGCGCCTCCCTTTGGTCGTTGAACGGTCCTGGGCCTATCTGTTCAAACCACTTCATCTAATTAGCTAAAAAAGAGATGTTGCTTTATGCTGAGCAGAGCAAAGTAAAGCAGAGCAGAGCAGAGCAAAAGTTGCTAGGAGATGATTACAAGTAAATACTTAGTAGCCAGGCATTTAATTTTTATAAATGAGCCTAAAAAAGCTTATTTTCAAAAGTTAACTACCACATGATTAGCAGGTTATGAGCAATCATCTCCTGGAAAATCGTCTCTCAGGGAAAATTCACAATTTTGTTCTGTTTGTCTTTGAGTTAACCACTTGATATACTGCAATCTATTTTTAATTTTTCAATAATAGGCAAAATCTCAAAATTTAACTTCTTCAATTTTAGCTTGTTAACTTAAAGACAAACAGAGTATTTTGTGCTTTATGTTTTAGTTATCTGTTAGTTATAAGGTGGTAAACTTTAATATTTAAGTAGGCAATTCTCTTGTTCTGCGAGACCCGCGAAGCGGTATTATTGTCGAAGATACCTTATAATTTGAGACTCCATATATTTTGTGGCTTCATTTGCAAAGCAAATTTTATTCTGTAGCAGACATTTATTGGTGGTTTCCTATTGAAGGTTTTTAAAGTTAGGTGGGAATCATGATTTTTATTTTGTTTTATAGCCATGTTTTCATTTAGTTTCTATATCTTTAAGTTTGGTTTGAAGATAATGAGAAATATAGGGTTCAAGGCACGTATTTTGCACTCTTGTCTCTATTTTACTTTTAAACTATAAACTAATAGCTTAGGTCTATTGCTTAAATAATATTATTGAAATTTTTTATGAAAAAGAGGGTTATTGTTACAGGTGTAATTGGAGCCGATGTACATGCAGTGGGGAATAAGATTCTGGCATATGCGTTGGAAGAAGCAGGTTTTCATGTTGTAAATCTGGGGGTTATGGTTTCACAAGAGGAGT
>Ga0265294_10003316_pt1 | contig 20650 bp, 15 predicted proteins | sample MunlanPumphouse3_FD_192504 | JGI IMG/M metagenome (GOLD analysis project Ga0265294, IMG submission 192504) | Groundwater microbial communities from a municipal landfill in Southern Ontario, Canada - Pumphouse #3 | ecosystem: Environmental > Aquatic > Deep subsurface > Groundwater | place...
TGGTCGGGGTGACAGGATTTGAACCTGCGACCCACTGCTCCCAAAGCAGTTGCGCTACCAAGCTGCGCTACACCCCGAAAAAAATTGGCAGGGGCAGAAGGACTTGAACCCTCGGCACGCGGTTTTGGAGACCGCTGCTCTACCAACTGAGCTATACCCCTAAATTCCAATTGTGAAAGGTGTGGCGGAGAAGATGGGATTCGAACCCATGCGGCCCTTGCGAACCCTAACGGTTTAGCAAACCGTCCTCTTCAGCCTACTTGAGTACTTCTCCAGCGCTTGGTCTTGGTTGCGGCGAAACGGTTCATTCCCCGGGTCTGTCTGCCGCGTGTTGCGTCTCTGGCGGAGAGGGTGGGATTCGAACCCACGGCCCCTTTCGGAGTCACCGGTTTTCAAGACCGGCTCCTTAAACCGCTCGGACACCTCTCCATTCGTAGGTCTGCCCAATATTTGGTGACCCATCGGAGATTCGAACTCCGGACACCTTGATTAAAAGTCAAGTGCTCTGCCGACTGAGCTAATGGGTCCTATGGCTGGGGTAGCAGGATTTGAACCTACGCATGACGGAGTCAAAGTCCGTTGCCTTACCGCTTGGCTATACCCCAGAATAAATGGTGAGCCCATAGGGATTCGAACCCCAGACACACGGCTTAGAAGGCCGTTGCTCTATCCAACTGAGCTATGAGCCCACGACATTGCCGGCTATGCCGGCAAATAATGGAGCGGATGATGAGAATCGAACTCACGCTATCAGCTTGGAAGGCTGAAGTTCTACCATTGAACTACATCCGCAGGTATGGAGCGGAAGACGAGATTCGAACTCGCGACCCTCGCCTTGGCAAGGCGATGCTCTACCCCTGAGCCACTTCCGCATATTTGGTGGAGGGAGATGGATTCGAACCATCGAAAGCTCAGCTAACGGATTTACAGTCCGCCCCCTTTGGCCACTCGGGAATCCCTCCATATTGGAGCTGGCGATCGGAATCGAACCAACAACCTGCTGATTACAAATCAGCTGCTCTACCGTTGAGCCACGCCAGCGTGCGTGTCGTTAAAAATTGGCGACCTGGATCGGGCTCGAACCGACGACCTCCAGCGTGACAGGCTGGCATTCTAACCAACTGAACTACCAGGCCACTCGTGGTGGGCGCAACAGGGCTCGAACCTGTGACCCCTTGCTTGTAAGGCAAGTGCTCTCCCAGCTGAGCTATGCGCCCACGGCGTTTCTAACTATCTGACACATTTATAGATGATACAGTAGGAACCGTTGACTGTCAAGAACATTTTCGGGTCCCGAAAAAAGATTTTTCCGGACGAATTTTATCGGAAGCAATGCTCGCCAAGCCTCGATTTTCAATACTTTATAGCGCCATCAACACGAAATTCAAAACGAACAATCCGCTGCAGATCCACAGGACGCCGCTCACGTCCCGCGCCTGTCCGAGCACTACTTTTGTCATGCAATAAAAGATGAATGCCGTAGCGATCCCGTAAGAAATATTATAGCACAACGCCATGAAAATTGCGGCAAAAAATGCAGGAATCGCCGTGGATAAATCTGCCCAGTCGATTTTGTTGAAGGAGGATAGCATCATGATCCCCACCATGATCAGCACCGGAGCGGTCGCTTGTGCGGGAACCAGTCCTACCAGCGGGGAGAGCACGATGCAGGACAGGAACAATCCCCCCGTAACAACGGATGTCAGTCCTGTTCGACCCCCCGCACCGATCCCGGCAGTGCTCTCCAAATAAGTCGTTACATTCGAACACCCCAAAACGGAACCGGCAAGTGTCCCGCAAGCATCGGCGAACAAGGCTTTTTCCAGCTTGGTTCGACCGCCGCCATGGTTTTTATCCTGCGTCTGAAGCCTCTCCATTTCCTCGTCGGAAAATATGCCGGACTGCCGGCCCGTGCCCAAAAACATACCGATCGTATCAAAGATGTCCGACAAGCTGAACGCGAAGACCGTCATGATCACCGTGGGCAACCGCCCCGCATCGGAGAACAGGGCGCCCAGTCCTTTAGGTCCGAAGGCTACCAGGAAAGTTTGCTTCAGTTCCCCCAAAGACTGCAGGATCCCTCGGGTAAAAGACAGTTCCGGCACATTCGTGATGCCGGCAAGGATGCTCAATGCCGTCGTGACGAGGATCGCCAACAGAATAGCGGCTCGGAACTTTCGAAGCAAAAATACCGTAAGGAGAACAAATCCCGTCAACGCCAGCAACGTTTCGGGATTGCCCAGCGTGGCCAAAGCAGGCACCGCGGAACCGTTTCCTACGGCATTGCCATCCAGGAGCTCATAAGTGCCCGGACTCATGGTAAACGTCAGGAAACCGGCGTTTTTGATGCCCACATAAGCAATAAAAACACCGATCCCGCCGCCGATAGCAATCTGCAGCTCCTGGGGAATCGCAAGCAGGATGGCCTTCCGAATATTGGTGATCGTGATGAATAGATTAATCAACCCGCAGAGAAACACCATGGCAAAGGCTTCCTGCCATGAAAAGCCCAGCGTTCCGCAAACAGTAAAGACCAGAAATGAAGAAAGACCGATGCCCGGTGCCAGCGCATAAGGCACATTCGCATAGAGACCCATGATCAGGGTCGCTGCGGCCGAAGAAAGGATGACGGCAAGAAAGACGCCGCCGTAAGGCAGCGGATTATCCTGTGTGCCGGCCTGCACCAGCGTGGATGGGATCACGAAGATCGCATACGCCATCGCAAAGAATGTGGTTAAGCCGGCTACCACTTCCCGGGATACTGTCGTCCCGTTCTCCTTCAGTTGAAATCGTTTTTCCATCTTCTGCTCTTATTTGCCCTTGATCTTGTCGATCAGAAAGATCAGCAGACAAGCACCTGCAACAGCAACGATCATCGTGGCCACAGGACCATTCGCCGAAAATCCCAAAAGGCCAAACAAAAGGCTGCCGAAAAAGCCTCCCAGAATACCGATAATGATGTAAAACAGCACTCCCGCCGATTTATTCATCAGTCTGCCGGCGATCCAGCCGGCCAATCCGCCGATCAGAATCGTAATGATTGTGTTGATGATATTACCCATTGCTTCCCTCGTTTCCGTTCATTCGCTCCTGATTATTATACGAAGGGACGGAACCCCTGTCAAACTACAGCAGCTTTTCCGTCCGGTCCAGGATCGGCGGCATGCCGTTGTTCAGGTCCGCCAGCAGCCCGGCCACCTGTTCGTGATACTCGGTTTCATACTGCAGTGTCACATCCACTGCCTGCGCATACACGATACGCTCGACAGTGAAAGGCCGATCCTGTTCCAAATTTTGAATCTTGCCCAGGATCGTGTAGGGTAGCCGAACCTGCAGCACTGTCATATCCCGTACCGGATGGATCCCTGCTGCGGCCAGCGCCTGTCTTGCAGTCTCCGTGTAGGCACGCACCAGACCTCCGGTTCCCAGCTTCGTTCCCCCGTAGTAGCGGGTGACGACGCAGACCAGATTCGTGAGACCCTCCCGAACCAGCATTTGAAGTATGGGAGGCCCGGCGGTGCCTTGGGGTTCTCCGTCGTCGGAAGTCCATTGCAGTTCCATCTGTTCTCCTGCGATGAACGCCGGAACATGATGGGTCGCCGTCCGGTGCAGATCCCGGATCTTCCGAATGTAGGCCTCGGCTTCTTCCCTGGAGAGGATCGGTGCAATATATCCGATAAACCTGGAGCGGTGGAACACCTCTTCGGCCGTCGCTTCTTTTTTTACCGTCGTGTACCGGATCAATGGGAACCTCTCCTTCTATGATACGATGAATGCTTCGAACCGCTTCCGGTCGGCCCGATCCAAGGCCACGGTAAGGAATGTGCCTTCTTCCCGATGGGTCAGGATTCGGGGATGCGTCTGCTTGCAGAGATAAGAGACCAGGTCGCCCCTGCTGTAAGGGATGAGCACGTCGACCTCTGTGCTGTCGACAAACAGCAGTTCTTTGATACGGGCCAGCAGTTCATCGTACCCCTGACCGGTCTTCGTGGAAATCGCCAGCGCATTTTTCCCGTAGGCAGGCAGTGAGTACCCCGGCATCAAATCGATTTTGTTGAAGAGCAGAAGCTTGGGTTTGTCTCCGGCGCCCAGTTCCCGAAGCACCTTATCGGTGACTTCGATGTGAAAATCCGCCTCCGGGAAATTGGCATCCACCACATGAAGCAGCAGATCTGCTTCCACCACTTCTTCCAGGGTAGAGCGAAACGCCTTGACCAGCGTATGAGGCAACTTGCTCACAAACCCCACGGTGTCGATCAGGAGAAACCGATGACGATCTTCCGTGGTGATCAGGCGACGGGAAGCATCCAGCGTGGCGAAGAGCATGTCTTTTTCCAGCACCTGCTTGTCCGGTCTGTTTTCCATGGCCAGCATGCGGTTCATGATCGACGACTTTCCGGAATTGGTATAACCCACGAGAGCCACAACAGGGAGGTCGGATCGTTCGCTTTGCGCCCGCTGGATTTTTCGATGGCCTTGGTGTTCTTCCGTTTCCCTTCGGATCTCATCGATCCTCTTTTGGATATGCCTGCGGTCGGTCTCCAGTTTCTTTTCGCCCGGACCTCGGGTGCCGATGCCGCCACCCAGACGAGACAAAGATTTTCCCAGTCCCGTCAGCCGAGGCAGCCGGTACTGAAGCTGTGCCGTTTCCACCTGTAATTTCCCCTCTCGGGACGTGGCGCGGGCGGCAAAAATATCCAAAATAAGCAGCGTACGGTCAATGACCGATACAGAAGCGATCTCTTCCATATTCCGAAGCTGGATCCCGGTCAATTCATCGTTGGCGATGACCAGATCCGCCTCCATGGTATGGCATAACTCTGCCAGTTCTTGCAGTTTCCCTTTCCCCACATAGGTACGGGGGTGGATTTTTTCTAAGTTTTGGATCAGTTCTCCGAGAATTCGAACGCCGGCGGCTTCCGCAAGACCGGCCAGTTCTTCCATGGAATAGGAAATATCCTCGCCGGTCTGAACGCCGACGAGGATCGCCCGATACTCTTCTTTCTTGATGACCCGGTTTTCTGCGTCAAATCGAAGCATACACTCTCCTTACAATATAAACCGGTCGATATCATCTGCGTGGATCCGGTCGGCAAACTTATCCCGAACATAGGCCGCATCGATGGTGATGGATTCCTCTTCCATTTCCGGAATGTTGAACGAAATATCCTCCAGCAGCTTTTCCATGATGGTGTGCAGTCGCCGAGCGCCGATGTTTTCCGTCTGATCGTTGATCAGGGAAGCCATGGACGCGATCTCTTCCACCGCATCGTCCGCAAAGTCCACCTTGACGCCTTCCGTTTCAAGCAGGAGTTTATGCTGCTTCAGGAGCGCATTGTCCGGCTCTGTCAGGATTCTGACAAAATCCTCTTGGGTGAGGTTTTCCAGTTCCACCCGAATGGGAAATCGTCCCTGGAGTTCCGGGATCAGATCCGTCGGCTTTGAAATATGAAATGCTCCGGCCCCGATAAAAAGCACGTGGTCGGTCTTGACAGGTCCGTGCTTCGTATTGACCACACTGCCTTCTATGATCGGAAGGATATCGCGCTGGACTCCTTCTCTGGAGACGTCGGCTCCGCTCCTGTACCCGGACCCCGATGCGATTTTATCGATCTCGTCGATAAAGATGATGCCGTTCTGTTCACAGTTTTCCACGGCTTCCGTCGTCACTTGATCCATGTCGATCAGATTTTGAGCTTCCTGTTCCGTGAGGATTTTACGCGCATCCTTCACTTTCAGGTTCTTCTTTTTCTTCTTTTGAGGCATCATATCCCCGAATATGCTGCCCAAAGAGATGCTGCCGCCGCCCTGGCTCATGTCCAGGGCATTGTTGTCCTTGGGGGCTTCCGCCACCTCGATTTCGATATATTGTTCTTCCAGAAGACCGTCCTTCAACTGCTGACGGACCTGTTCCCTGGCCAGCTCTACTTCGCTCTCGGGCACTTCCTTCTCGCTGTCCGCAGATGTGGAGCGACCGGCTTGCTGCCCGGTATAAGCATTGCCGATGATAAAGTCGAAGGGTCCGCGGACGCCTTGTCCCGCGGGTTTCTTCTTTTTCCCGGGAATGATGGCTTCGATGATTTTTTCATCGGCCAACTCCTGTGCGACCGCGTATTTTTCATCCATATGCTTTTGCTTGGTCACACGGATCGATGCTTCCATCAGATCACGCACCATGGAATCCACATCTCTGCCCACATAGCCCACTTCTGTGAATTTTGTGGCTTCGACTTTTACAAAAGGCGCATCCATCAATCGCGCAAGCCTCCTGGCGATCTCCGTCTTTCCCACCCCTGTAGGGCCGATCATCAATATATTCTTCGGTGAAACCTCTTCTTTCATCTCTTCGGACAGCTTGCTTCTGCGGTAACGGTTCCGGAGCGCCACGGCTACAGACTTCTTGGCCTGCTCCTGCCCGATGATATATTTATCCAGTTCGGCGACGATTTCTTTCGGCGTCATATTGTACAATGTATTCATGAGACACCTTCCTCTCTACAGCTTTTCCACGGAGATGTGGTCGTTGGTGTAGACGCAGATGCCGGCGGCGATGCGCAAGGCCTCCCGAACGATCTCCTCTGCTGTCATATCTGTATGTTCGTACAGCGCATGGGCTGCGGCATGGGCATAATTCCCGCCCGATCCGATGGCGACAAAGTTGGAATCCGGTTCGATCACTTCTCCGTTGCCGGAGATCAGCAGGATCGTCTCCCGATCCGCGGCGATCATCAGGGCTTCCAGATTGCGCATGACCTTATCGGAACGCCACAGCTGGGCCAGCGCCACAGCTGCCCGCTTCAGATTGCCACCGTGCTCTTCCAGCTTCTTTTCGAATTTATCCGTCAAAGAAAAAGCGTCGGAAACCGATCCGGCAAAACCGGTGATGACCGTATTTTTGTAGATTTTTCTTACTTTTTTTGCAGTATGTTTCATCACTGCGTTCTGCCCCATGGTCACCTGTCCGTCTCCGCCGATACAGATATCCTGCTCGTTTCTCCGGACCACGACGATGGTCGTTGCATGAAATTGTTCCATTGTTCTCTCCCTGTCCATAGTATACCCTATTCCGAATAGGTGCAGTCCGGATTTGAGCATTTCAGTTTTTTTGTTTTGCCGGAATTCTTTTCCGTCAGCAGGCTGCCGCATTCCGGACAGATTTTGTCCACCGGTTTATCCCAGTACACCTGTTTGCAGTCGGGATATCCGCTGCACCCGTAAAACACTTTTCCCTTTTTGCTCCTTCGCAGGATCAGATCTTTGCCGCAGGACGGACAAGCTACGCCGACTTTGTGCAGGATCGGCTTCGTGTTTTTGCAGTCCGGAAATCCCGTACAGGCCAGAAACGTCCCATAGCGCCCTTCTTTGACGGCCATGGGTTTTCCGCACAGTTCACAGGTTTCATTGCTCAAGACCGGCGGTATACGGACCTTCTCGATCTGGCTCTCCGCTGCTTCCAGCTCTGCTTTCAGGCTTCCGTGATACAGATCTCCCACCACGGACTGCCAGGGCACGGATTTGGTTTCCACATCATCCAGCTTTCCTTCCATATCGGCAGTAAAATTCACATCGGCAATCTCTTTGAAATAGTCTTCCATGATCCGGGTAACCACAAATCCAAGATCTGTGGGGACCAGACTTTTCTTCTCCCGGGTCACATAGCGTCTGTCCACCAGCGTGGATACGATAGGCGCGTAGGTGCTGGGCCGTCCGATATCCTTCTCTTCCAGTTCTTTGATCAGACTGGCTTCCGTAAATCTTGAAGGAGGCTGCGTAAAGTTTTGTTCGCCGCCGATATCCAGAAGTGTTAGCGCTTCGCCCTGCCGCAAGAGCGGAAGATTCTTATCTTTATCCTCTTTGTCGTTGTCGTTGTAGATTTTCAGGTAGCCGTCAAACCGTAGATGTGACCCCTGCGCCTTTAGGCCGTATTCACCGTTCCGCACTTCCACGTTGGTCAGATCGAAGACAGCGGGCGCCATCCGGCTGGCCACAAACCTGGACCAAATCAAGCGGTAGAGTTTCCATTGGTCTCCCGTAAGTGAGTCCTTCGCTTCGTCCGGAGTGATGTCCACGTAACTGGGACGGATCGCTTCGTGGGCGTCCTGTACTTCTTTTTTCTTGTTGGCGAATCGATTGTGTCCGATATACTCAGATGAATACTTCTCTTTGATATACGCTTTGCACGCGGCGTCGGCTTCCGAAGAAATGCGGACGGAGTCGGTACGGATATAGGAAACCAGACCGACGGTTCCGTGCCCTTTGACTTCGCATCCTTCGTACAGCTGCTGGGCGACAAGCATGGTCTTTTTCGGAGTAAAGCCCAACTTGATCGAAGCGTCTTGCTGCAGACTGCTGGTCGTATAAGGCGCCCAGGGTTTCTTGGTTCGTTCTTTCGTTTCCACCGAAGCTACGTCAAAATGGCCGCTTTTGAGTTCTGCCAGGATTTTCTCGGCCTGATCCCGGTCATGGATGGTCAATTTTTTGCCTTTGTATTCAGAGAGCTTGACAGAAAACTGATTTTTTCTGCTTTCTGTCTCCTTTCCGGTCCCTCGGGCAAGCTCCGCCGCTATCACCCAGTATTCTCTCGGAACAAAATCCCGGATCAAACGCTCCCGATCGCAGATAATCTTGAGCGCGGCAGACTGGACTCTGCCGGCAGACAGACCCCGCTTGACCTTGCTCCACAGTATGGGGCTGATCTTATATCCTACGATGCGGTCCAGCACCCTTCTGGCTTGCTGTGCGTTAACCAGATTCATATCGATGGGGCGCGGATTCTGAACAGCTTCCCGGATGGCCGGTTTCGTGATCTCGTTGAAAACGATTCGGTTCGGTTTGGTCTCGTCCATCCCCAGCAAGTTGGAAATATGCCAGGATATGGCCTCTCCCTCCCGATCAGGGTCGGTTGCCAGAAATACCTGTTCCGCTTTCGATGCTTCCTTTTTGATCTCTTTGATGATATCGGCCCGCCCCCGAACATTGATGTATTCCGGTTTGAAATTGTTTTCGATATCCACTGCCAATCTGCTCTTCGGCAGATCGATAATGTGCCCTGCCGAAGCGATGACTTTATATTTATTCCCCAAAAATTTTCCGATCGTCCTGGCTTTCGACGGTGATTCCACGATCACCAGTGTTTTTGCAGGTGCCATACAGTCCCTTTCTGTTTCAAGTGAAGGCATTGCTTTCAGTTCGCATGTCTGTTTGTTTCCTCGTAAAATCTTCATATTATAATGTAGATTTTCGTCAATGCACGATTATAAGGCCATTTCCACTATTTTGCAACTGTTATTTTCGGGCCCTGCGTGTGAACGAGTCCTTTCAGCTCCAGGATCGTCACCATCGACGCCACCGATGCGGCAGTGCTTCCGTAGCGTTCACAGAGAAATTCCCTGGAGATCGTTCCGTCCCGTTCTATGATCTCCATCATACGACTTTCTTCCGGAGAAAGGGATGTCCGGAGACTGTGGGTCTTGCGGGAAGCGAGCCCCAGTGCCGCTGCCACGGTATCCAGATTCGTGAGGGGGAACGCACCGTCATAAATCAGGCGATTGACCCCTGCGCTGTTGGGCTGATTGATGTTGCCCGGCACGGCGAAAACATCTCTTCCTTGTTCGGCAGCGAGACCTGCTGTAATCATGGAACCGCTCTTTTCTGCGCCTTCCACCACCACCGTCGCCTTCGACAAACCGCTGATCACCCGGTTTCGGAGCGGAAAGTAGGATGCATATCCTCTCTCTTCCGGCTTGAACTCGGAGAGAACCAGTCCTTCTTCCCGTATCCGCCGGTAGAGCTTCCGATTAGAGGCGGGAAAACAGTGTTCGATCCCGGTTCCGAGCACCGCGATCGTACCGGTTCCTTTGGACAGACATCCGGCATGCGCCTCCGCATCGATCCCCTCTGCCATGCCGCTGATCACCGGCGTATCGCATTCCGCAATGCGGACCCCGATTTGGAATGCTGCCCACCGACCGTAGGAAGATGCGCGCCGGGTTCCCACGACAGCGATCCCCTCGGCAGAAAGCAATGCAGCATCACCGAGTCCGTAGAGAACCATGGGCGGGTCTGGGATCTCTCTGAGCAACGCAGGATATGCCGGGCTATTGTAATGGACCGTCCATGCGCCCATGGCTTTTGCTCTCTTGATACAATCTTCTGCCTCTGCAAGACTTCGATCCAATCGAAATCCCCGCTTTTTGCGCTGCTGCAGATGATCTCCGTAGACTTCCAGACAACCCGCCAATTCAGAGTCGGATGCTTCGTAGATCTTTTCCGCACCGTCGTAAAGCTCCGCTAAAAACTTCTTGCTTCGACGATTCAGATCCTTGTTGCAGGCCAGCCACACGTATGTCAGCGTGTTCTCCATCTTCCCCTCATTTCTTTCCCATGTCGGGCATTCGATATCCCAAGGCTTCCAGGAGGTGTTCTTCCCGAATGTCTTCCCGTCCGGCAAGGTCCGCAACGGTCCTCGCAACGCGAAGAAGCCTATGATAGCCTCTTGCGGAAAGGGACCAACGCGAAAATGCCTCCTTCACCAAATTTCTGCAGGACGTGTTCAATCGACAGTACGTACCGAGTTTATCCGGAGGAATACCGGCATTAAACCCTATCGATAAAGACCGAAAGCGATGCTTCTGCCGCAGATTGGCTTCTTCCACTTCGCTGTGCAGCTCCGATGATGTTTTGCCGCTGTTCTTACTGTTGTCCGCGTCGATTTCGGCATACACCATCCGCTCCATGCCGATGTGAAGATCGATTCTGTCCAACAGAGGACCGGACACTCTTCCGATATATTTCATGCGGTCCGTTTCCGAGCAGGTACACGGTTTGACCGGATCGCCGTAATATCCGCATCTACAGGGGTTCATGGCAGCGACCAAGACAAATTTCGCCGGAAACGTAACTGCGTCCCGCACCCTGGATATCGTGACACAACCTTCTTCCATCGGCTGCCGCAGGGTATCCAGCGTCCGACGGTCGAATTCGGGCAATTCATCCAAGAACAGTACGCCGTGATGGGCAAGGGATATTTCTCCGGGACGCGGCCGACTGCCGCCGCCGGTCATGGCGGCTGCGGAAAGACTGTGATGCGGAGCGCGAAAAGGCCGTCGGACAATGAACGGCCGTGCCGAATCAAGAAGACCTGAAATGCTGTACAGTTGACTGATTTCAAGCTGTTCCCGGTTCGTCAGGGAAGGCATGATTCCGGGGATCCTCTTCCCGATCATGGTTTTTCCCACACCGGGCGGGCCGACCATCAGCATCCCATGCGCACCGGCCGCTGCAATGACAGCCGCGCGTTTGACCATTTCCTGGCCGCGAATATCGGAAAAATCCGGAAGATGCTCCTGCGAAGCCGTCCCATTGCCTCTCGATGCCACCACCGGTGCGATTCGACGGAATCCCGAGATATGCTCTCCGGCTTGCAACAATGTTTCTGCAGGATACAGCTGTATGCCTTTCACCAGCTCTGCTTCCCGACAATTCCCCGACGGGAGGATCATTTTTCGAACGCCCCTTTTATACATGCCGATCACCAGAGGAAGGGCTCCTTCCACCGGTTCCAGACGTCCGTCCAGCGTCAGTTCTCCGATCAGTGCGGTGTCCGAGAGATCATCTCCCTCCGGAGCGATCTGCCCGGTGCTCATCAACAACCCCACGGCGATGGGCAGGTCAAAATGGCTCCCCTCTTTTTTTCGATTCGCCGGGGATAAATTCACGGTGATCCGCTTTTGAGGAAATTGATATCCGCAGTGTCCGATCGCCGAACGGATCCGTTCTTTGGCTTCACGGATCGATTGATTGGCCAGCCCTACCACCGAAAACGCCGGCAGACCGTTTCCCACATCCACCTCCACGTGGACTGCCCGACTTTCCAAGCCGTAGAGACTCGCTGTGTTCACTCTGGCATACATTGCATCCTCCTGTTAAAATGCACCCGTCACGTGGCGAATATAAGGCCCCTGGGGCAGGCACAACAACTCGATCACGTCCATACGAAGCGCATACGCCTCGTAGACCGGATTGCGCTGCAGAAAAGCAAGCGCCACCCTTCTGATTCGATCTTGCTTTTTGCGTCCGACGGCCTGGCAGGGCAGGCCGAATGCAAGGGAGGTCCTCGTCTTCACCTCTATGAAGCAAAGAAGTGCGTCTCCGGCGGCAATGATATCGATCTCTCCCGCCCGGCATCTGAAATTCTGCGCTACGATGGTATATCCTGCCGCCTTCAGATACCCGACAGCTTTTTGTTCGCCCCAGAGACCGAGTTCGTTCTTTTCCATGCTTCACCTCATTGACCGTATATATAATACCATTTATGCCATTATTTGTAAATTACGGACAACAAAAAAACGGCCGCAGCCGTTTTTCTTGTCGCTATGGATTTGAACTGTTTTTCTTTCCGTTCTGAATCATCTTATAAATGACGAATCCCGCTGCCCCCCAAGTGAGAGACAAACAGATGATCATGGATAGGATCCAACTCATTGTACGACCTCCTTATCTGTACTCTTCCGGAATCTCGGGAAAGTCTTTTCCATTGAAATACTTGTTTTGAATGGAACGCGCGATTTTTCGATTGGTGCCCCACAGAAGAAGGAGAAGCAGGACCGTCTGAAGAACCACCGTAGCCAGTCCGTCAAGATTCGCCGGATTCCACCAGTCATCGGGGAACCAGGCAATCGACTGGGCCATCCACCAGAGGATCATGATCGCCGTCATGATCGGAGCGACCCACCCTGCGCATACGTTCCACCAGCGCCCCATTTTCCATTCGTTCTCCGCCTGATTCAGAAATGTGATCCGCACTTTTTCCAGGCCGTACCGATTCATGGCAAAGCCCAGGAATATGGTGGAGAGCAGCAGCGCAACCCCCCATACCCAATCCTGGTTGTTGAAGATGCGCAGGCTCAACGCAGAGGGAGTGCCCACTGCCAGAATAAAGGCGACCGTACCGATCACCGCTTTTTTTCGGCTCCAGCCGAAATCCATGAGAAACGTCTGTCCCACGTTGCACATGCCGATGGCCGATGTGAACGCCGCAAAAGCCAGTCCCGTGAAAAACAGCACGGATAATACCCGCCCGCCGGGCATCTCCTGGAACATGCCCGTCAACGTGATGAAGGTAAGGCCCTGATTGCCGGAAGCGCATGCCGCATAAGCTTCTTCCGTCGAAGGCGCCATGGCGAACACCGCCGGCAGGACCATGAGTCCTGCCATGATTGCGAAAGACTGGTTCCCGAATACCTGCAGGGAAGTGTTCAGCGAGAGATCCGACTTTGGCTGCGTATAGACCGCATAGGCCAGTGTCAGGCAGAAGCCAGGGCCGATGGACCAGGAACACTGAGACAACGCATTCAGCCAGGTGGTAGGCACAGTCAGGTAATGCCAGTCTATATTGAAAAAGTATTTGACTCCTTCCAATGCGCCGGGAAGCGTCACAGCGCGAATCGCCAGGATCGTACAGATCAGAAACAAAGCCGGGATCATCACCGTGTTGACCTTTTCGATGCTGCCGATTCCTTTATACAGCACCACGGCCAGCACGAGCACCGGGATCACGAAACAGATGTATGTCAGCACATTGCCGTTGACGGTCCGGTCGAACACCAGCGCCAGATCTTTTCCCAGGTAGCTCCCGGTGAGAGACATGCCGATGTAGCGAAACACCCACCCCAGGATCGCCATGTAGTACGCCGTGATCAACATGCATACGGACACCATGAATGTGCCCATCCATGTATATTTCTCGCCGATGAAATCCCGGAAAGCGCCGGCGCCCGAATGACGGGTCGCACGGCCCAGAAGCATCTCCGCATTGAGGATCGGCAACGCTACGACGAAGCTGGCGATGATCAGGGCAATGACAAAGGCGCCTCCCCCGTTCAGGGCTGCCATACGGGGAAAACGCCATATGTTTCCCGTTCCCACAGATCCTCCTATCAGCGTCATCATCAAGCCCAAACGACTGTTGAAACCGGCAGACTTTTTCTCGGGCATGATTGAATTCTCCTTCCTTTCACCGGTCAACGGTGCTATCCTGTTATTGTACCGACTGGTACAATAGTATCACTTCCAGTCATTCTTTTCTACAAGGAGGAACCAATGGGTAAGAAAATTTTATTCGTCGGCGGCGGCCAGATGGCCGAAGGGATCATCGGCGGCCTTCTCCGTCAAAACGTATTTGCTCCGGAAGATGTCTTTGTGAACGATGTGGTCCCGCAACGTTTGACGCATCTTCACGATACCTATTCTGTGATGACCGTAACCGACATCTCCGATGCCGCCAAGTTGGCAGACGTGATTTTCCTGGCCGTTCGGCCCCAGGACATCGCCGGTGCCTGTGCGGGGATCTCAAATATACTAGCGGAACGAACAGACACGCTCATCGCATCGATCGTAGCCGGCGTAGATCTGAAAACACTGGCTGCGCATACCCGGCCGGGGCAGAAGATCGTCCGAATCATGCCCAATACCCTGATCAAGGCGCAGAACGGATTCTCTGCGGCCTGCGTCAACGAACACGTGAATGCCGATGACCGGCAGGTGATCCGTACCATGCTGGAATCCTTGGGACAAGTGATGTTCATGAACGAAGACAAATACGATCTGTTCACGGCCTACAGCTGTGTCGGGCCCATGTACATCTATCTGTTGATGCACGCTCTGATCCAGGCCGGTGTGCGGACCGGATTTTCCAGAGAGGAATCCTATGCCATCACCATTAAGAATACCCTGGGCTCTGCCCAGATGCTGGAGCTCACCGGCGATCACCCGCTGCAAAGGATCGATACCATGACCTCTCCCGGCGGAGTGACCATCGATGCCCTGGCCAGTCTGGAAGAAGACGCTTTCGTAGGCGAGATCATGAAGTCGGTAAAAGCATCGGTGGACAAAACCTTGTCCTTTAAATAAAGTTGCACTTCATCTGTAATGAACGAAAAGAGGAGATTCTTATGCTGACAAAAGATGAACTCGCCGGATACGCTCCGGAAACGGTCCAGCTGTATTCCGGCATGGAATGCCCTCCGGATCTGCACCCCGAAGCGGCGCCCCTGTTCCTGACCACGGCATTTATTTTACCCGGAGATTTGGAAGACGTAGAGCAAACCTACAAAGATAAGAAGTTTACGTACATCCGCACCCGGAATCCCAACAGGAGAATGCTGGAAGATGCAGTTTCGTCGCTGGAGCACAGTGAAAAGAGTCTGATTTTCTCTTCCGGGATGGCGGCTATCCACACCCCTCTGATGGCCTGTCTGAAAACGGGAGACCACCTGCTGGCCGGGGAAACACTCTACGGCGAAAGCATCGAGCTGTTCGCCCACTATCACACGCAATTCGGCATCGAAGTGGATTTTGTGGATTTCACCGATGCGGAGGCGGTCCGAAAGGCTGTTAAGCCCAACACCAAAGTGCTGTACACCGAAACCATCAGCAACCCGAAGATCACCCTGGTGGATGTGGAAGCCATCGCGGAAACAGCCCACGAGGCCGGCGCGCTGCTCATCGTGGACAACACCTTTGCGACACCCTATCTGATCCACTGCATCGACAAAGGCGCCGATCTGGTCATCGAAAGTTTAACGAAATTCATGAACGGTCACTCCGATGCCCTTCTGGGATCCGTGAGCGGAAAGGCCGAACTGGTGGATCGGATCGAACTGCTCCAGCACCTGTACGGAGGCAGCGGCGGCACGTTCAATTCCTGGCTGGTGCTGCGCAGCCTGCGGACGCTGGATCTCAGGATGGACCGCCACACTTCCAATGCGGACAAGCTGGCCAATGCCCTGGCGAAACACCCAAAAGTCAAAAAAGTGAACTACCCCACCGTCCCCGGATATCCGCAGACCGAAACCGCAAAGAAGCTGTTTGAAGGGAAAGGCTGCGGCGGCATGCTCAGCTTCGAGTTGGCTCCCGACTGCAAGCCGGAAATGAGCCGCATGCTCAAAAACCTGAAACTGGCCCAATACGCCCCGACCCTGGGCGGCTTCCGGACCACTTTATCCCACCCGGCCACCTCCTCCCATTCGGAGCTGACCCGGGAAGAACGCATGGCTCTGGGGATCCACGACGGCGTGATGCGCGTCTCCGTCGGACTGGAAAATCCCGACGATCTGATCGCGGATTTCTATCAGGCTCTGGATAAAGCCTTCGCCTAGCGGCCTCTCTTGCTCCAAGCAAACGATCCCCCGTCACGGGGGATCGTTTGTAACCGGCTCGCTTACGGGTTCAGACGCGATAGACCGTCATTGATCGCTGTTGTAGATCCGGTACAAAAAGACCGCAGTCTCGGCTCTCGTGGCCTCACCCCGAGGGTTCATCTCGCCGTTGCCTCCTTCGATCAAACCCTCTTTCACCAAAGCGGCGATGCTGTTGACCGCATATCCGGCGATTTGGGCCCGGTCCGAAAAGCGGTCCAGATCAGAGGCGGCGCCTTCCACTGCCGAGCCGTTCAGCACACCCAGCGCCCGTTCGGTCATCACCATCATGTCCTGTCTTGATATGGCCACATCCGGATCGAACCGGTCGTTTCCGATTCCGCTCACGATCCCCAGTTCCTTGGCAATACCGGTCTCTCTCCAATAGTATGCATCCTCCGCCACATCGCTGAAAGATCCTTCGGGCTCACCTTCCCATCCCAAGGTACGGACGAGTAGGCACAGAAAGTCTGCCCGGGTAATCGCCGCCTCCGGCGCAAAAGTAGTTTGGGACACTCCTTTGACGATTCCTTTGGAAGCGAGGACCTCGATCTGCTTCTTTCCCCAGAGAACGGCCTCCAGATCTTCGAAAGTCCTGTGGACATAGGCCACCGCATAATGGCTGAAATGGGTGGTGGTGAAGGTGACAGTTCCGGTCTCCGCATCGTATCGTCCGTTGGGCACGGAATGCAGATTTCCGGCACCGTCCACATACACGACCACGATGTGTTCCGGGTCTTCCAGTTCCGCTGTCGTCGGCGCATAGGGAATGGATACCCTCACCGGTGCTTGGGAGTTGTTCCAATCCAGCTGCCTGCCGTCAATGGACATCCGAAGCTGCAGCAACGGCCTGTCTCCGATGATCTCTGCTGCGTCCTCCGGCAAGTCGGATCGATCGACCGATCCGATGGTGATGCGCGCTTGATTGCCGTCTGTCTGCCCCGTACCTGTGAGCATGTTGGAAGGAACAACGACGCTTCCCTGATCGGTGCTGATTTCCAGCATTCCTTGCGCATCCGGTGTTGACAGATCCGTGACCGGTATGCTCAAAGCGTAAGCATCCACGCCGGGGATCGCCGGTATTGTAACCGCCAGTTCCCCTTGGGGCATCCCGTGCCAGGGATCCTCTTCGATAGAAGCGATGCCGCCGTCCCTGTTGACGAGGACTGCGACCGCCGTTTCCGTGCCGTCTTCTGCCCTGATACTCGCTTGATAAACGGGTATTTGCGCCGTGCGCCTCCCGTTGCTGCCGCCTGCCGGCGCTGTAGGCACATATCCCTGCCAGCGCAGGAAAGGATAGCCGCCGTTGTCGGTGCTGTTGATTCCCCACACAGTTGTAAAATCCCAGTCTGTGAATGTCGCCTGCTGCTTCATCTCGGCAGTGGTTTTTCCTGTACCGCCGACTGATGTGTTCTTTCCTGAGGTTTCGGTATTCCAGAAGCTGTCGGTAACCACTCCAATTGCAGTGGTGTAGCCTGCAAGGCCACCTGTGTTGGCCGAAGCAGCAGGAGTTACTACCGCTCCGCTGGAATAGCAATCGGTAATCGATTTACCGTTTCCGCCTACAAGCCCTCCCACATAATCATTTCCGGTCACTGAACCGGTCGCATAAGAATTCACGATCGCTCCGCCGGGGCTATAGTTGAATCCTACCAACCCTCCCACATAATCATTTCCGGTGACCGCCCCTAAAGCATAGCAGCCGTCGATTTCACCGTCGTTGTTGCCCACCAGACCGCCTGTCTGGGTGCTGTTGAGATTCAAGGCTGTCACCGTGCATTCCGAATGGGATCCTCTTATGATGCCGCTTACTTTGTATCCAACCAAGCCGCCGACCTCATCATCCCCTCTCACGGTGCCTGTGGTATGACAATCTATGATTGTTCCCTCGTCCCAACCGACCAGACCTCCGCAATAGTCGTCCTCGCCTTCTACTGTTCCGTCGAAAGAACAGTTGGTAATCATACCATGGTTTTCACCTATTAGACCGCCTACCGGATAATACCAGCCGTTTATCGAAACAGTACCTGAAACACTGCAATTATCAATCAGGCCGTTGTTTCTTCCTGCCAAGCCGCCCACATAATAAGCGCTGCTTGTTATGTCAACAGGATTCAACTCTAAATCAGAGACATTCCCACCGGCCGCAATATATCCAAACAAGCCGATATACTCGTCATCACGCTCGATGAAAAGGTTATTGATACTGAGTTCATTGCCGTCATAAGTACCCGTGAATGGGGTGCTGTTATCGCCGATCGGCTCCCAGCCCTCACCGCCACTATAACCGCTGAGATTTATATCATGGGTTTGCAGAAAATGTTTATCAAGGTGATTGCGGACATTATTGAGCTGATCCGCATCGGCAACAAGGAAAGGATTCTCCGCACTGCCGTCACCTCCGGCAAATTCGGATAGTTCGGCTTCAGTAGTAAAACTGATTGTCGCGACAGCAGAAGTATTCCATTCTGTGTATTCCAGCATGATATAGGCATTGTATTCCGTTGACGCTGTTAAGTCGGCCAGCCCAACAGTATTTGCCGCTGCCGCTGCCGCGCCTGTACCTTTGGCTGCCGCTGCTCCCTGCGCTTTGATCGCAGCTGCGTCGGGAGCGTCTTCGGTTGCCGTATAGACCAGATAGTAATAGATTCCATTTCTATCTGAGGTAAAACTTAATGCAGCGGTTGTATCCGTTATAGAATCGACACCGGTTCCGCTCAACACCGGAGGAACGTTCAACTGCCATCTCAGGAATGGGTAGCCGTTATTATCGACGGTATTCATATCCCAAACCGTTATAAAATCCCAATTCTCAAAAGTCGCCTGCTGTTTCATCTCTGCTGTGGTTTTGCCTGTGCCGCAGGCTGAAAAGTTTTGTACTGTTGTATTAATATCCCAATAACAGTGTGTGATAATTTCGTCAGTACTGCTGCCGACAAGGCCGCCTTCATCATTCGTTCCTGTTACTGTTCCGACAGCATAAGAATTTGTGATCGGTCCGGAGTTTCCGCCTGCCAGTCCTCCCACATCGTTTGAGCCATCCACCGTGCATGTGGAATAACATACCGTAATTTCACCATCGTTGGAGCCGACCAGGCCACCAACAAAATTGGTAGCACGCACCGAACCCATTGCGCAGGATTCGGTAATGACCGCATCGATCAGGCTTTCTCCTGCAAGTCCCCCGACACTGTCTCCTTCGCTGACCACTGTTGCGTTAGCCTGGCATTTGGTGATCGTACCACCTGTGTTATATCCCACCAGGCCTCCTGTAAACTCACCGTATTCTATTTCATCGGTGCCGGTAACAGTTCCTGTGAAGGAGGAACCGATAATTGAACCGCTATTAAGACCGGCTAAACCGCCTGTATCCCATTCGCCTATAACGATACCGCTGCTGCTTACATTGCTGATCTCGCCGCTGTTATTGCCAACCAGACTTCCGACATAATAACAGCCGGTTATATCCACATCTTCCAATGTCAGGTTGCAGATTTCTGCTTCTACCCCTGTATAGCCGAACAAACCGGCAGGAGTATAAACAGTCGATACTCCGACCTGATCAATAAAAAGGTCACTGATGACATGCCCGTCACCGTCATAGGTGCCTGTGAAAGGAGCGCCCGATGTACCGATCGGAACCCAGCCGGAGTCAGATCTGTAGAAGCTCAAATCCAAATTTTCAATCTGCCTGAAGTGCTGGTCGAGATGATTGCGGACATTGTTCAGATGATCCGCTGTTGCCACAAGGAAGGGGTTATCCGCACTGCCGTTGCCACCGGCAAACTCAGCATCAAATTGCCATCTTAAAAACGGATAACGATTGTTGTCGACGGTGTTGATTCCCCAAATCGTATCAAAATTCCAACCCTCATTGACGTAAGTCGCCTGCTGCATCATCGTTACAGAGCCTTCACTGATTCCCCAGTCGGAGGAAACATGCCCGGAGGTATTGTTGTTCCAGAAGCTGCCGATGATATCTTCAGAACTTAAAAGGTTGAGATGACCTATAAGAGGTCCGACAAAGCTGCCCTCATTGCCGTCTACCGCACCGATCTCATAACAATTGAAAATCGTGGCATCAGGACCTTCATTATAACCGACCAGACCACCAACATACTCATGTCCGGATACGTCGCCCCAGGCATAGGAAATGCTGATCGGGCCGGTGTTCCTTCCAACCAACCCCCCGGCATATGTACTGTCAATGCCCGCTTTTTCAACACCTGTCACATCGCCCTTTGCGTAGGATGCGGAAATATCAGCTTCATTGCTGCCTGCCAGCCCGCCGATGTGTGAATGCCCTGTCACCGCACTCGTAGAATATGAAGCATCGATCACATCTGAGGCGAAGTTTCTATAGCTTTCCCCGATCAATCCGCCCACATAACTCCCGCCGGTGACGGAGCCGGTGGCATAAGAGAAGCTTGCCCCCCGGCTATAACCTGCAAGCC
>Ga0265294_10003318_pt1 | contig 20645 bp, 23 predicted proteins | sample MunlanPumphouse3_FD_192504 | JGI IMG/M metagenome (GOLD analysis project Ga0265294, IMG submission 192504) | Groundwater microbial communities from a municipal landfill in Southern Ontario, Canada - Pumphouse #3 | ecosystem: Environmental > Aquatic > Deep subsurface > Groundwater | place...
GTGTTGTAGGTAACCACTTACAACACAAGACCCTGTCTTGTGTTGTAGCAAGCACTGAATAATGCCAGCATTATTCGCTTGTCAGGGATAATCCCTGAAACCCTTAACCGAACAGGAGGTTCTATATGCTCAAAAGAAGCATCAAAATAACGTTTCGATTGAACACCAAAGAACAACAGTCCCTTGCTAAACAGGTGAAGAAATCTGGACTTTCACAGGAAGCATATATTCGTTCTCTTATTAATGGCTATATGCCCAAGGAACTGCCTCCTCCAGATTACTTTTCCATGATACGGGAGCTTCACGCTATTGGCAGCAACCTAAACCAGATCGCGGCAAAGGCTAATGCCACAGGGAACATCGACCGGACTGTTTTTCAGTATGAAGCCACCCGGCTCAGAAACGCAGTACAGAACATACAGACAGCGGTTACAACGCCGGAAAGGAGAAATGAAGATGGCAACCACAGCGATATGGGATGTGACCGACCGCCTTGACCGTGTAATCGACTATGCCACCAATCCCGACAAAACAGAAAACCTTGACTTTTCCAGTCCTGATTTCAATGGCTTGCAGAATGTCTTAGAGTATACACAGCAGGATACAAAAACCGAAAAGCAGTTCTATGTTACCGGAATCAACTGTGACCCGGTTACTGCTTGCGGGCAGATGAACCGGACTAAGCTCCAATTTCAAAAGACTGATGGCATTCTGGCTTTTCACGGCTACCAAGCCTTTGCACCGGGAGAGGCCACCCCTGAAACCGCCCATGCCATCGGCGTGAAGCTGGCAAAAGAGTTATGGGGGGGACGTTTTGAAGTAGTGGTTTCCACTCACCTTGACAAACAGCATCTTCATAATCATTTTGTATTAAACTCCGTGTCCTTCATGGATGGCAAGCGGTATTACGACAACAATGCCACCTACGCCCTCATGAGGCAAACCTCCGACCGGCTGTGCCGGGAATATTTCCTTTCCGTCATTGAAAACCCGAAGCAGGGCAAATCCAAGCACTATGCCGAATGGAAAGCTGAGCAGGAAAACAAACCTACCTGGCGGGGCCTCATCCGGGAGGATGTGGATAAAGCCAGTGATGCCTCCATGACCTTTACACAGTTTATCGCCGCCCTCCGAGAACAGGGCTACGAGATGAAAACCGGCGTGAAATATATGGCGGTACGCCCTCCGGGAAAGGAGCGTTTTGTCCGACTAAAAACTTTAGGGGAGGATTACGCCGAGGAAGCCATCAAGAAGCGCATCCTGCAAAACCGAAACCCCAAGCGTCCACAGCCCTTGCCGGAGCCGAAGCGAAAACGCTGTACCCTCAAAGGCTCCGTCAAGACAGCGAAAAAAATAACGGGCCTGCAGGCTTTATACTTCCACTACCTATATAAGATGGGGATTCTGCCCCGCAACCGTGCGTCCAACAAAAGGACGCATTTTTTATTGCGCGAAGACCTCCGGCATCTGGAGGAAATCACCGCGCAAACCAAGCTGCTTTGCGCTCACCATATTTCGAGTAAAGAGCAGCTTTTCACATATCAGTCCACCGTGGAGCAGGAAATGAGCGCCCTGTATGCCGACCGTAAAGCCATTTACAACCAAATACGCCGGTGCAAGGACGAGGAAAAGGTATCGACCTATAAGGAACAAGTTGCAGGGCTTTCCAAAAAGCTCTCCTTGCTCCGTAAGGAGGTGAAGCTTTGCACGGGCATCCTGTCCCGTTCCGGGGAAATGCAGGAAAAGCTGTCCCGGATCAAACAGGAGGAAATTGAGCAACGAAAGGAGGAAAAGACCTATGAACAGCGGAGCCGACGCAGCGGATCAAATCGTTAATATGAGCCTTAAAGGGATTGAGGTGTTTGCTAAAATCTCCGGCGAAGGCGCAAAAAATCTTGCCGCCTATCTATACGCTGTGCTGAAAGACCAGAAAAAGACCAAGGGTAAAACCCGTCTGGAAAGCCTGTTGCGCAGCGGCAAGGAGCTGAAAGTCTTTGCGGTAAAAAATGAGGACTTAAAGCAGTTTACCCATGAGGCCAAACGCTATGGCGTTCTGTACTGTGCCCTGCGGGATAAAAAAAGCCTGGATGGAATGTGCGACATTATGGTGAGGGCAGAGGACGCTTCCAAAATCAACCGCATTGTGGAACGCTTCAAGCTGGCCACGGTGGATACCGCAAGTATCAAGAGCGAAATTCAGAAATCCAGAGCCGCCAAGCAAGCGGAGAAAACGCCCGATGAAAAGGCCCCTGCCGAGAAAGGAACGCCCGCCGAAAAAAGTGCGGACGATTTTTTGGATGAACTCATGGCACGGCCCAACCAGCCGGAGCCGGTCAAGGAGGAAATCAGCAACCCAAACCCCACAACGGCAAAGACGGAGAAACCCCTTCCGTCCGAGCCTACCTCCGAGCGCAGCGGGAAATCCGCCGAGGGTATGAGTGAGCCGGAACGGAAATCTGTCCGTCAGGAGCTGAAGGAAATCCGGGAGGCACAAAAGGAGCAAGCGGAACCCAAGCGCGAACAGACCAGGGAACAATCCAAATCCACAAAGGTGCCTGCCAAATCCAACAGACCGAAATCAAAGGCCAAATCTAAAAAACCGAAAGAGAGGTAAATTCCTATGAGCAATTTTGATGATCTTTTCCGGCAGGAAAACGAGCAGCCCGCCCCCCAGAGCGATCAGCCCTTTGACAAGGAGGCGTGGGCACAGAAAAAGCAGGAGCAGCGGGAAACAGTATACACCATGATTGACGACACGGCGGGAGCCGTATCCCAGGACGGCGCAAAGTTTCAGGGCTATTTGGATGTACAGAGCCGTTTCGACCGTTACAGCGTTTCCAACGCCCTGTTAATCCTTGCGCAGAAACCCAATGCCACCCGCATTGCGGACTTTGATACATGGAAGGAGCAAGGCGCATATATCCGTAAAAAGGAATTCGGCTTCTACATCTTAGAGCCGGGGGAGGAATACCAGCGCGACGATGGCACCACCGGCATCAGCTACAACCCCAAAAAGATGTTTGACATCGCTCAGACCGGGAACAGTCGCAAGCGGGAAACACCATCCTATCCCGACGAGCGCACCCGCCTCAAGGCGTTGATGGATCACGCGCCTGTGCCCATCCGTATCAGCGAAACCCTGCCAAGCGGCGTGAACGCCCTTTACCAGCCGGACACACGGGAAATCCAAGTCCGGCGCGGCATGGACGCGAGCAGCATCTTCCGCGCGCTTTCCCAGGAGCTGGCCCACGCGGAAATGGACGCGGGTGACGGAAACTACAGCCGTTCAGAACATGGCTTCCATGCCTACTGTGCCTCCTACATGCTTTGCAAGCAATACGGCGTGGAAACGAGCGGCTTTTACCACTTTGAGGGCGCTCCCCAAGAATTGTCTGCTCTGGAGCCACAGGAGATCCGCGCCGAGTTGTCCGTCATCAAGGAGGCCGCAGGAGAAATTTCCGGCAGGATGAACCGGCTGCTTAATCAGCAGCGGCAACAAAAACGGCAGGAGCCGGAACGATGACAGGGAGGAACTGACTATGAAGGAGGAAAAACGAGTAATCACCCTTGACGGATACGAGCATGGTGTCATGGTGAACGCCCTCAATGAACTCAGAAACGATCTGATTGAAGAACAGCGCCCCACCGATGCCGTGGACGATCTGCTTCTCAAGACCATAGACGCCCCGACCAAAAAGCAGAAGCGCAGGAGCCATGATGAAACGCGATGAAACCGCAAGGAGTAACCTAATACTCTTTGCGGTTTTTTTAATTCCTGTGGTATGGGCGGCCTTGCTGACCGCCCCCTCTCTTTCCGGGGGACTTCCCGAAATCCTTGAAAACCTCACGGCGGCAATGAACGACCCGTTTAACATCCATTGGGTGGACAATACGCCCAAGTGCATCCTGCTCTTTGTCGCCGCTTACGGTATGGGAATTGGGATTTATCTTTCTACTAAGCGCAATTACCGGCGCAGGGAGGAACACGGCAGCGCCCGCTGGGGCGGCGCGGCGGCTGTCTGCAAGAAATACCGGGATAAAAACCCGCAGAAAAACAAAATTCTGACACAAAATGTCCGTATCGGTCTGGACGGCAGGAAACACAGAAGAAATCTGAATGTCATGGTGGTGGGTGGTTCCGGCTCCGGCAAGACGAGGTTTTACGCCAAGCCCAATGTCATGCAGGCTAACACTTCTTTTGTCATTCTCGACCCTAAAGGAGAAATTTTAAGGGATACCGGAAATATGCTCAAAGCCAAGGGCTACGAAATCAAGGTGCTGGACTTAATCAACATGCACCTGTCCCATTGCTACAATCCCTTCGCCTACTTAAAGGATGACAAGGATGTGCTGAAGCTGGTCACCAACCTGATCCGCAACACCACGCCCAAGGGTTCCAACACCAACGACCCATTTTGGGAGCGTTCCGAAACGGCGCTTTTGGAGGCGCTTATTCTCTATCTGCTGTACGAAGCGCCAAAGAATGAGCAAAACTTTCCGATGGTCATGGAGATGATTGCCGCCGCCGAGGTGAGGGAGGACGATGAAACCTACCAAAGTCCTCTTGACGAGCTGTTTGAGCGGCTTGCCATGCGTGAACCGGAGCATCTGGCGGTCAAGCAGTACAACATTTTCAAGTTGGCAGCGGGCAAGACCGCCAAATCCATTTTAATCAGTTTAGGCGTCAGATTGGAAAAGTTCAACCTATCCACCATTGCTGGCATTACCACAACGGATGAAATGGAACTGCCCTCTATCGGGGAGAAGAAAACGGCACTCTTTGCCGTCATTCCCGACAATGACAGCAGCTTTAATTTTATCGTCGGAATGCTTTATACGCAACTTTTCCAACAGCTTTACTATCTTGCCGACCATATCCACGGCGGCAGGCTGCCCCTCCACGTCCATTTTGTCATGGACGAATTTTCAAACGTCGCTTTGCCCGATGAATTTGACAAACTTCTTTCCACCATGCGTTCAAGAGAAATATCCGTGTCCATCATCCTGCAAAACCTGGCGCAGTTAAAGGCTCTGTTCAAAGACTCATGGGAATCTATTGTCGGCAACTGCGACGAGTTTTTGTATTTGGGCGGCAATGAACAAAGCACCCATAAGTACGTTTCCGAGCTTTTAGGCAAGGAAACCATCGACATGAACACCTACGGACAGAGTAAGGGACGAAACGGAAGCTATTCCACCAATTATCAGTTATCAGGGCGGGAGCTTTTGACCCCCGATGAGGTTCGGATGTTGGATAACCGTTACGCCCTGCTTTTTATCCGGGGCGAACGGGCTATACAGGACGATAAATTTGATATTCTCAAACATCCCAACGTGAAGCTGACCGCTGACGGCAGCGGCAAGCCGTTCCAGCATGGCGGTACGGAAAACGCCCTGGATTGGAAGGCCGTAACCATCAACGAGGACAGCGATTATGAGCTTCTTTCCGAGGAAGAACTCGAACCCTTATCCCAATCATAAAAACAGGAGGAATGATTTTATGAAATTATCCAAGAAAAGCAAAAGAGGTTTTATCATTTACTGCGTACTGGTGCTGATGCTGACCCTTTTTGTTACCCCCGCGTATGCGGCAAACGACCCCCTTCAAGTGGTCAACAATCTGTCCGATTTCATTTTCGGACTAATCCGAGCCATTGGCATGATTCTCTTAGGTTTTGGAATTGTGCAGATTGGCCTGTCGCTGAAAAGCCACGACCCTTCCCAAAGGGCCAACGGCTTCTTGACCCTTGCGGGCGGTGTTATCATCACCTTTGCGAAAGAGATTTTGAATCTCATTACAGGCTAACAGGAGGTAAAAATGGAATTCCCAATTATAGAAAAGATGCACATTCATTCCCTTGACGGGGAGCTTCGGGAGGCCACGATACACAAGAAAATCGGCGCTAACGATTATCTTGCCGAATATAACTGCGTCAAGTGTCATGCAATCTACAACCCGTTTGTCAATCATTTCTATGTGGATGACAAGTATGGCGTTATCAGGGACAAAGTTACCAGCAGGGATGAACCATGCCGGTAACGATCACAAAAGCAGGCCCGCGCTTCGTGCGCGGGCTTTGCCTTAAGAAATGAGGTGATTTTATTTGGGAAGCGGAAACTGGGTGATCGACAATCTCAATAATGCCTTGCAAACATGGAACGATAAGCTGGCGGAAATCTGGCAGCTTGTGACCCAATCCCCTACGGATTTTAAGGGCGGTGGTATCTGGAACGTTATTGTAGATATACACGGCGCATTGCAGGCCATCGGCCTTGCGCTGCTGGTACTGTTTTTTGTCATCGGTGTGGTCAAGACCTGCGGCAGCTTTGTGGAAGTTAAAAAGCCGGAACATGCCCTGAAGCTGTTCATACGCTTTGCTCTGGCAAAGGGCGTTGTCACCTACGGACTGGAATTGATGATGGCGCTGTTCAATATTGTGCAGGGGATTATCTCCACCATCATGAGCAGTGCGGGCTTTGGAACAACGACGGACGCTGTTTTACCCGTTGAAATTGTGCAAGCCATTGAAGACTGCGGCTTTTGGGAGAGCATACCCCTTTGGGCAGTGACGCTCATCGGCGGCCTGTTCATTACGGTGCTGTCCTTCATTATGATTATGTCGGTGTACGGGCGATTTTTTAAGCTATACCTTTACACAGCAATCGCCCCCGTACCTCTGTCCTCCTTTGCAGGAGAACCGAGCCAGAGTATCGGCAAAGCGTTTTTGAAAGGTTATGCTGCCGTATGTCTGGAGGGAGCGATCATTGTACTGGCCTGTATTATCTTTTCCGTCTTTGCGGCATCCCCGCCTGCGGTGGACAGCAGCGCCAGCGCCGTAACGATGGTATGGGCTTATGTAGGAGAATTGATTTTTAACATGTTGGTGTTGGTAGGTGCTGTGAAAATGGCTGACCGCGTGGTGCGGGAAATGATGGGATTATAAAAAGATACCGGAAATGAAATCCGGTATCCTCATATATCATTGAATTGAATGCCATCCCCATAAACGATAGGTTCTCCCGTTCTTGGATCAAGCAAATCTCCCTGCTCGTTAAACTGAACTTTGTCGAGAGGTACGCCCATCTCCCTTGCCCGCCGGATCTGCCACGCGACATCATCCTCAAAGTGTTTCTCGTCCCGTTTGCACCGTATCGTCTTTATAAGCGACACAAGCCAGCTTAACACGGTCAGGCCAAGCAGCGAGAAAAGAATGATGAACGCTAAAGGCTCATGTTCTCCTGCCCACTTGTTCAGCACGGTACTGAACAGCAGGAGGCAAAGGATGGGAATCGTCAGCCGGATTTTTCCGGCCACTCTGAATATAAAAGAGAGAATAAACAACCCCGCCGTAAGGCAAAGGGATATGATTGCTACGGTTGGCATAATGGACACTCCTTTCCATGCAGTCTAATATTTCCATTATATCACGCAGCGCAAATGTTAAAAGTTATCACCACGAAAGAGGCTCAACATGAAAAAGTCAAGTTTCAATAAAAAGCTGAAAATAGAGAAAGAAAAACTCAACATGCTTGCGGACGAAACATGGGAAAAGGGTATCCCCCTCAATCAGGATGAGGCGTTTATGGCGCAGAACCGCAAGGTTGACGAATTGGTTGTCAAGATACTAAAGGAGCAGGAACGACAAAGAAAAAACCAGCAGGAACGGTAATACAAGCAGTCCAACAGCGCTTCATTGCAAGGCGCTTTTTTTATTTGGAGGTGATTGAATTTTGGAAGTCAAGATCAACCGGGAAATCCGGGATTATACCGAAAGCATGTTTTTTGGACTGTCCCTGCGGCAGTTCATTTTTTCTGTCCTGGCCGTTGGCATCGCTGTGGGCATCTATTTCGGTTTGCGAGGCTACTTCGGCACGGAAACCGTAAGCTGGATGTGCATTTTGGGAGCAGCCCCCTTTGCAGCGCTGGGCTTTATCAAATACCACGGCATGACGGCGGAGCAGTTTTTATGGGCGTACATCAAATCAGAGTTTCTTATGCCTAAGAAGCTGACCTTTTATCCCACCAACAGCTACTATGAGGCTCTGAAATCCACCATTGAAAATTACGAGAAGGAGGAATACAAACGCCATGATTAAGACCCTTCAAAAAATTATGGAGCAGGACAAGGAAAAGTTTGTTGTTCCCAAAGGCGTACAGAAGGCCATCCCGATTCGCACCATCTGGCCGGACGGGATTTTTCGTGTGGGCAACAAGTTTTCCAAATCCTTTCGCTTTGAGGACATCAACTACGCGGTGGCCTCCAAGGAGGATAAAGAAGCAATGTTTCTTTCTTACTCCGAACTACTTAATTCCTTTGACAGTGGAGCCACCACCAAAATCACCATCAACAACCGACGTCTAAATAAGACGGACTTTGAAAACTCCATCTTAATACCCCTTCGGAACAATCCGCTGGATGGATACCGCAAGGAGTACAACCAAATGCTGATTGACAAGGCCACCGGAGCCAACAGCATCGTGCAGGATAAGTATGTCACCGTGTCGGTGGTAAAGAAGAACATTGAAGAAGCCCGCAATTACTTTTCCCGCATCGGCACCGACCTGATTACCCACTTCTCCCACTTGGGTTCCAGATGCGTGGAGTTGGATACCACCGACCGGCTTAGAATCTTTCACGACTTTTTCCGTGCCGGTGAGGAAACGGATTTTCATTTTGACCTGTCCGACACTGTGAGAAAAGGTCACGACTTTAAGGACTATATCTGCCCCGACACCTTTGAGTTTGAAAAAGACCACTTCCGCATGGGCAGCAGATTCGGGCGTGTCATCTTCCTGCGGGAATATGCCAGCTATATCAAGGACAGCATGGTGTCCGAGCTTTGCGACCTGAACCGGAATATGCTGCTGTCCCTCGATATTATCCCAATCCCTACGGACGAAGCCGTGCGGGAGGTGGAAAACCGACTGTTGGGCGTTGAAACCAATATCACCAACTGGCAGCGGCGGCAAAATCAAAGCAACAATTTTTCCGCTGTCGTACCCTATGATATGGAACAGCAAAGGAAAGAAAGCAAGGAATTCCTCGATGACCTCACCACCCGCGACCAGCGGATGATGTTTGCCGTCCTCACGATGGTGCATATTGCCGACACCAAGGAACAGCTTGACAGCGATACGGAAACCCTGCTGACCACAGCACGAAAACACCTTTGTCAATTCTCCACCCTGACCTATCAGCAGATGGACGGCTTAAACACGGTGCTGCCCTACGGTCTGCGGAAGGTTGAGGCGATACGGACGCTGACCACAGAAAGCACAGCGGTATTTATCCCGTTCCGGGCGCAGGAAATCGCCCACAGCGGCGGCATTTACTACGGTCAGAACGTCATTTCAAAGAATATGATTATCGCCAACCGCAAACACCTGTTAAACGGCAACAGCTTCATTTTGGGTGTTTCCGGTTCCGGCAAGAGCTTTACAGCCAAGCGGGAAATTGTCAATCAGATGCTTTCCAGTGATGACGACATTATCCTGATCGACCCGGAAAGAGAGTATTCTTCTCTTGTCAAAGCAATGGGCGGCGAGATTATTCATATCTCCGCGACCTCTCAAAATCATATCAATGCAATGGATATGAGCAAGGACTACGGCGATGGTGCAAACCCGGTTATCCTAAAATCTGAATTTGTCCTATCCCTGTGCGAGCAACTCATGGGAGGACAAAACCTGGGCGCAAAGCAGAAATCCCTGATTGACCGCTGTACGGCCAGCGTGTACCGGAAGTATCTGCAAAGCAACTATCAGGATAACCCGCCCACCTTGCAGGACTTTCACGGAGAGCTTTTGAAGCAGGCGGAGCCGGAAGCACAGGAAATCGCCCTGGCTATCGAGCTTTTCACATCCGGCAGCCTGAACACCTTCGCCAAGCCGACCAATGTGGATGTGAACAACCGCCTGATCTGCTACGACATTCTTGACCTGGGTAAGCAGCTTCTCCCCATCGGGATGCTGGTAGTGCTGGACAGTATCTTAAACCGCATCACGCAGAACCGGGCCAAGGGCAAAAACACCTTCATCATCATTGATGAAATCTATTTGCTGTTCCAGCATGAATACAGCGCCAACTTCCTCTTTACGCTTTGGAAGCGCGTCAGAAAATATGGCGCTTTCTGCACCGGCATCACGCAGAATGTGGATGATCTTTTGCAGAGCCATACAGCGCGCACCATGCTGGCAAACAGTGAGTTTATCGTCATGCTCAACCAGGCCAGCACCGACCGGATCGAGCTTGCGAAGCTCTTAAACATTTCCGACCTGCAACTAAGCTATATCACCAACGTGGATGCAGGCAACGGGCTAATTAAGGTGGGCAGTTCCCTTGTACCCTTTACTGACCAATTTCCGCGCAACACCAAGCTCTATAACCTGATGACCACCAAGCCAGGCGAACAGACGCAAATCTGACATAACCTTATATATGCAAACGGCTGGCCGTACTTCCGGTCAGCCGTTCATTTATTCTATGAAGGAGGAAAACACAATGGAAACTATCCGGTTTGCAGACAAGGAACACAAAGACTTTTATTCTCAAATGCTTATTAAGACCCACAATGATGACTCCTATCATCGAGCGTTTTTCTATGCGATGGGTATCTGTGCGGAAACAAGGCGCAATATCCACACCCTCTTTGACTTCAAAAACGGTGGAATTAACCCCGATGGCCTTTCATCGGCATGGCAGACGGGCGGTACTCGCCGCCTGTGCCGTTTGGCATTTAACCTCTGGAACGGCTGGACGGAAGAAGGAAAGGAACAGTATTCCGCTCCCTATGAACTGTTTGATTGCGGCTTTGCGCCCTACTTTTTTGAAGCTATCCGACTGCGCTATCCCGAATATTGCCGGAACATGGAGCGCTCCAAATCCTGGCTTTCCGAAAAAGCGCGGTAACAATCAGTAATATTCTGAAAGGAGGTGCGCGCATTGAAGGAAATCAAAACCAAATCCACCATTAAGGATATTAAGGCACTGGATAAAACCGCCGATGTGTCCCACAGGATGAAAAACGCCTATATCCGTACCAAGGAGCAGGCCGAACAGACACAGCAGCCGGAACACGACAGCTTTACAGAATATGCGGAGGATAAAGTCAAGGAGAGTACGGAAACCATCACCCGTGAAGCCGGTCATAGCGTGGAGCGTCAGGGCAGAACAGCCATCCAAAAAATCAAGGAACGCCGCAATGCCCGTTCGGACACTTCTCACACCGACGCTGTCGATGGATATACGGCGGAGCAAACCTCCCGCCCCGAAACCGGCAATTTCCAAGCGGGCAACCGGAGTGCGGCTTCCTCTAAAGGAAAGCAAACCGCCCCATCAAAGAAAAAAGCCGTATCTGAACAGTATAATGTTCCCGCGCAGGCAAGGCAACCGGCACAGCAAAAAGCCACCCAATCCAAAGCAAAGGAAACGGTGAAGCGAAAATATACCCTTTCCAAGCCGAACGAATTGGCAAAACGGCGGTTCGTTCAGAGCAGGGCGAAAGCACGGTTTATCAGCAACAGAGAAATCCAGGCGGCTGAAACTAAAACCGCACAGGTTATTCAAAATCCCGTGTTCAGACCGACCGAAAAAATAACATGGCGTACAGTCCAACCCGGCATGAGCAGCACAGGCCGCGCCGTCAGGCAGTCTGTCCGGTCAGGTAGTAAGGCCGTAAAAGGAACAGCCAAAGGCACGATTAAAACGGCACGAAAGTCAATCAAAACCGCCGGACAGACCGCCAAAACCGGAGTGAAAACCTCTCAGGCCGCGGCTAAAGCTGCGTCCAAGACCGCACAGGCAACCGCAAAAGCGGCACAACGGACAGCGCAGGCGGCAAGAGCCGCCGCCAGATTTACCGTCCGGATGGTCAAACTGACTGTCAAAGCCACCGCTGCGCTGGTTAAGGGACTTGCCGCCCTTGTGGGTATAGGCGGGGCCGTTCTTATCCTGTTTCTAATTATAATCGCCGTGGCTGCTCTGGTATCTTCTCCTTTCGGCATCTTCTTTTCCAGTGAAAACAAAGACACCGAGGTAACGCCAATTTCCAATGCGGTACAGGAAGTCAACGCCGAGTTTGTAGCCAGAATTGAGGACATTAAGATCGACCATGATGATGTGGACAGCGTGGAGATTCACTACTCCGGCAGCGCCGACAATATCCGGGTGGATAACTGGATGGACGTTGTGGCCGTATTCGCCGTCAAGACCGCGATGGATCAAGAAAGCGGCATGGATGTTGCTACCATTGATATGACACGAATTGACCTCATCAAGTCCGTATTTTGGGATATGAACCTGATTGATTACTACGTGGAAACCATTGAGCATACGGAAACCGAAACCGTGGATAACGGGGACGGTACGACCAGTGAGGAAACCTCTACGACCCATGAGTATATCCTTCATATCACCATCACCAGCAAGACCGCCGAGCAGCAGGCCGATGAATACGGCTTTACCGACGATCAACGAAGCATTATGAAAGAAATGTTGTCCGGGGAATTTCGTCCGATGATGTATATTCTTTTGGGTATGGATGGTGATACGGGATTAACGGCAGAACAACTCCAAAATTTCTATAATCACCTGCCGTAAGGAGATTTAGGCAGAAATTGTCAGGCTGACCCTTTCCCGGTTGGGTGACCCGCACAAGTGACATTGTTTTTCTCTCTGCTCGTACTTATAGAAATAATTTTGCACACCCCATTGACTTAAAGGTCAATGGGGTGTATGTTGTAATTAGGCTATTGACTTAAAAGTCAATAAACCAGTACAAGGAGGATGAACCATTGCCTAAAAAGCGAAATGATACCGAGTATATCGGTGAGTATGACTTCAAGAACCATAAAATTATGCACACGATGGAAAAAGAAAAGCGGGACAATTTCATTATGGTAGCCATGAAAGAATTTATCAAAGGATACGCTGTGGCAAATACAGATGAAATTGTAAAGGCGGCGGGAATATCGAAGGGACTTCTCTTTCACTATTTCGGCTCGAAAAGGGGGTTGTTTCTGTTCTTATTAAAATACGCATTGGATATTGTCAATACAGAATATGACAAAGTTATTTTGGAAAGCAGTGATTTTCTCGAAAATATCTGGAGTATATCGCAACTGGTAATCGACCTGACTTGTGAGTATCCAACTGTCTATGGATTTTTAGTGAAATCTTCTCTTTCACTAAATGAGGTTTTTCCTGAAGGCATACCTAAAGACGTATCCAATTCATCAGAGGCGATTATGCAAAGGGTTCTTAAATACTCAAATAAATCGCTGTTTAAGGATGATGTCGATGTTGAAAAGGCACAAAATATCATTTTTTGGACAATGAATGGTTTTACGGACAGAGTACTTTCCTTTGGAAGCGATATTGAAAGCTATCAAGCCCGTTATGATTCTATTATGAATGAGTTTGAAGAATACCTGAACATCCTTCGCAAGATATTTTATAAATAATTTTAAGAAAGGGGATTTATTTTATGAATGAGAATGTAATCGAAATTAACCATCTTTCAAAATTCTATGGTAAGCAAAGGGGTATCGAAGATGTTACATTTTCGATAAAACAAGGCGAAATTTTCGGATTTATAGGACCCAACGGAGCCGGTAAATCAACTACAATCCGTACCCTCTTAGCATTAATCCATCCATCTTCCGGCAATGCAACGATTTTCGGGAAGGACTGTATACACGGGGCTCCCGTTATCGCACAAGAAGTAGGTTATCTCCCATCGGAAACATTTTTCTACGAAAATATGAAAGTCCGGGATTTACTCAAATATGCCGAGACGCTTTATAAAAAAGATTGTTCACAGAGGATTGCGGAATTGACCTCGCGTTTAAACCTTGATACCAGCAGAAAAATCCGGGATTTATCGTTTGGCAACAAAAAGAAAGTAGGCATTGTAGCAGGACTTCTTCATTCACCAAAACTGCTTATTTTAGATGAGCCGACAAGCGGCCTTGACCCACTCATGCAGCAAACATTTTTTGAGATTTTGAGGGAAGAAAATCAAAAAGGCGTGACAATATTGTTTTCTTCCCACATTTTAAGTGAAGTACAAAAAATGTGCAACCGAATTGCAATTCTTAAAGAGGGTAAGGTAATCAGTCTTGAAAATATTAACGACATGCGTTCCAATGCATACAAGAAAATTCTATTGAATATGGAGGAAACTCCAAACAACAGAGTATTTGAGATGGAAGGCATAACAAATTATGAGCAGAATAAGACTCAAATCAGCTTTATGTTTAAGGGTGATGTCAATGAACTTCTTGACAGGATACGTGCAAAACGGTTAGTTGATATATTGATAGAAGAACCGTCATTGGAAGAAATATTCATGCATTATTATGAGTAATAAGGAGGTGAACATAATGGGAATTTTGCGATTTGAGATGAAGCAATATAAGAACTCAATCATAGTTTGGGCACTTGCTTTATCAATGTTAGTTATATTTATGTTACAGATATTTGCCGGAATGATACCGGAGGATACCTCATCAATGGCTTTAGCCCTTGAAGGCAATGCAATGATGGAAGCGTTGGGCATGAGCGTTGAAAATTTCCTTAGTCCTTTAGGTATGTTTGGATTTTTAAGCAGCTTCCTTATGCTTGCCGTTGCTATTCATGCAACAAATCTTGGTCTTTCTATTATTACAAAAGAACATATGCAAAATACGGCGGATTTTTTAATGACAAAGCCATATAGCAGAAAACAAATCTTTTTCTCAAAAATGGCGACGGCGTTCTGTGCCATTTTCATTATCGCAGTAGCTTATTTTATTGGTGCATTATTGGCTGTTGTCATCGCAACTGGCGGCAATTTTGATATGGGGTTATTCATGCTTCTCTATCTGGCTTTTCCTCTAATACAAATCATTTTCCTATTGTTTGGTGTTTTAATAGGTGTAATTATTTCAAGAGTTGATTCAACATTGCCCGTTTCAATAGGAGTTTCGTTTGGTCTGTATATTATCGGTATGTTTTCCAGCGTTGTGAACAGCGATTTTGCAAGGTATTTTTCGCCATTTAAGTATTTTAACAATAATTACATTATGGCTAATGTGCGGTACGAAAGCAGTTATCTTATTTTATATCTAATTTTGCTTATTCTATCAGCATTAATAAGCTATGAGATTTACATTAAAAAAGATATCAAGATGGTATTATAGGAATGGGGTGATAAAATGAAAGCAATTGTTTTACGGGAATTGAAAGCGAACCAAAAGAGCCTTCTTATATGGATGGCTGGAATGCTGTTTATGGTGGCGATAGGATCGGCGGAATATGGAACTGTTGTGGGAAACGCCGAATCCATTATGCCAATGATGGATATGTTGCCCCGCATTGTAAGGGTAATTTTCGGCATGGATATTATACCTATAAACACACCTCTCGGTTATTATGTTTGTATGTATTTATGGTATTGCATTGTAGCTTTTGCCCATGCGGTTGTTCTCGGAGCAACAATTATTGCAAAAGAAGAAAAGAACAGGACGGCAGAATTTATATTTACCATGCCCTATTCACGCAATACTATTATTACGGGTAAAATCTTCGCGGCTGTGTTGAATGTTGTAGCTATGACTATTCTGACTTTTATATGTATCCAGTTTACCTTAGTTACTCAAATGAGCGGAGAAAGCATATTGCCTGCAATCGGTATCACCATGCTCGGAATGTTTTTCGCACAATTATTATGCTTAGCCGTTGGATTGCTCTTGTCTGCTGTTTTCAATTATCATAGAACCGCATTATCTGTGGCGGTCGCGTTTGTTTTGTTTACTTATGTTTTAGCTGTGGTAATTGAATTTATGGGGAACATGGAATTTTTAAATGTCTTGACCCCGTTTAGATACTTTTTTGCTCCGAATGTGGTAGAAAGCGGGATAAACCCTATTTATTTGTTGTTATGTCTTATCATAGTCGGAGCTTCCGGATTCTTTACCTATAAACTATATGGGCGAAGGGATATACATTATTAAAGATGTTTCATAGACAGATAAACCTGCCATGTGGCAACGCTTGCAAGTGCAAGATACCTTTTGTACCCCAGATGTCTTCAATTGTTGGAATAATAAGCAAGGGCGGCATGCCGTTCAGTGTATTAATGTATGAAATTATCCTTAACAAGGTTATGGCGTATTGGACTATACTGGTAGCTATCTTATTAATAATGTTGATTTGAGTTGCGGTTTTGGCCTCGTTCTTAAGAGTTCATAACCTTAAATGAAAGCAAATAAAGACTATTTGCAGTTTTCCCATAATACCAATAAATTTTGTGTTGTTGTAAACAAACTGAATAATCAGCACTAAGGGCAAACCTGTCAAAAGATAGGGACGCAAAGCCATAGGATCTAAAGTGCACATTGCATTATGATAGCCTGGTTGCCACATTGACTATGTGTCCTAGACCTGCCCTTTTCGTGGCAGGTTTTCGTTTTTTAACGCAAGAAGATATATGAGGGGTACTACATTTCAGAAAGGAGGTATGTTTTGGAAAATTGGATATTGGCAGTAAATAATAATCTTAATAATTTTGAAGTGACACAGAAAGAATGGTTAAGGCATCATGTATTTATAAAAATGGTAAAATCCATGCAGGAAGCATTGAAATTGCTGGTGAACACAGATTTTCTTCTTATTGTAATTGTTGCCGACAACATAGTAGAGTACCTGCCACACCTGAAGCTTATGCGCGATATGAAGCCAATTCCAATTTTGGTGATATCATCAAAGTATAATGCCTCTGAAAAATTAGAAGCTATCCAGCTTGGTGCTGATGAATATATAGCCTATCCATCAACTGATGAAGAAGTTGTGGCAAGCGGGAAAGCATTGATCCGTCGATATACTGTTCTGAACCATCAGGCCGAAAAGCCTCTAACAATCATTACATATCATGATATATTTATGTGTGTTGAATATAGAAAGTTATTCCTGAAGGGCAAAGAAATTGAACTGACACGAAAGGAATTTGATCTGCTTCATCTCCTGTTGTCGAGTATTGGCCGGGTATATACCCATGAGCAGATTTACAGGCATGTTTGGGTTGACGAAACAGATAATGTTTCTGCGGATCATGCTGTGTGGGGTATGGTTTCGAGAGTTAGAAAGAAGCTCCGATCTGCTCCGGATACATTGGACTACATCAAAACAGTGAGGGATGTAGGATACTGCATCGACATGGCTCTGGAATAAGTTATATAAACGGCTTGATTACGACAATCAAGCCGTTTATTTTTGTCTGAACTTGCGATATTTTATAGGTATTTAGCAAGCTTTTTGCAAGTTAACTACAGGTTTCTACCATATAATCTCTATTGTGACAAAAAAATGGGGATTATTGGAAAATGTAATGCTGTTATTCCGTTTCCCCTTTAAAGGGGATATGGAATGATATGCATTTATGAAATACGACTATGTAAAAAACGATTAAGAAAACAAAAGATAAGAAAATGTTCAAACGCCGTGAACCTTAACAGGATCACGGCGTTTTTTATATCGACACGATTTTACATTAACCCAGATAAATTACCAATATATCCCATTATAACTACAAGCGCACCTGATTTTAGGCAGGTGCGCTTTTTTAATGTCAAATATGAGCGGTATTTGTCTCTTTCGGGCTGCCGCTCTCCACCTTCTGTTTTGTTTTTTCACAAAAAAATCAAAACGGAGGGTTGGAAAATGAAAAAAATCAATTTGCGGGACTATTACCCGTTCTATCAGTCTGACTTTTTTATTGAAGTAGCAGATGAGATCGTGCTATCGCTGAAACGCTTTGACCTGAATGAAAACGCCTATCAATTGCGTACATACAGACACAAAGCGTATTACTCACTTGACCGGAATGATGGCATTGAGCATGAGATTGTGTTTCTTTCACTATCTCCAGAAGAGATTTACGAAAGAAAAGTCACAAATCAAGAGCTTTATGCCGCCATCAACAGTTTGCCGGACAAGCAGGCCAAACGGATTTACGCTCATTACTTTTGGGGTATGAGCAAGGCGGCCATTGCGAAGGCAGAAGATGTCAGGGAAAGCGCAATCAGAGAATCCGTTGAGCGTGGATTAAGAAATATTGAGAAGTTTCTAAAAAACTTTCTCTAACACCCTGCGGTTTTGCCTCAAAAATGAAATGGCTATTAGAGGGACAACTTCTACCCCCTCTGCTGATCTTTGACAATTGAATAGGTGTCTTTCCGGTACGTTCCCCGTATGTCCTGAAAGGGAAAGCCAGATTGCAGGTACGCCAAGACCACCTGTCCGGCCTCAGTCGGATCACAGCCGATGTATCCATCCCCATGCTGTTACGGATTGGATGAAAGTAAGGTGCGAGCGATCAATACCCGTGCAATGAATAAATGTTGGTTGCATTTAAGGCGGCGACACATACGAAGGGATAATGATACTTCCGTCCAGCCACAGTCCGAGCGTGATAAAACCGTCGCAGGCAATGGGGGCGGCTTGCAGAGATCCTGGGAGAGGTGAAATTCCTATGAGGACGGTTAACCACCGTCTGCCGGAAAAACCATGAAGGATAAAACTAAAACAGAAATGCAGGTCAGGGGTGCGCCCATTTGTGCGAGTATATATGCGTGTTCAATTAAGGAGGCACTCCTGATTCTGTAAATCCAAGAAATGTTGGTGATTGCTGAAGGAGGATCATTATGAAAGAGAATTTGATTCGATATAGTATGCAAATTGCTATGCTGGGGCAGCTATTGGCTCTAGCATTAATTACAGAGAAGGAATTTTCTCTGATAAAAAATAGACTGATGCAGGATTATGGTGTTATTTCAGACCTGACTTCCTGATTCGCACATTTGTCATATGGCTGATAGCTTATTATACTGATTCCGTAATAATAAAAAGCTGAAAGGAGGACTTTATGATGCATGAAGTTGAAGTAATCAAGGCAAACAGAAAAATATCTGACCGTACATCAGGAAAGATAACGGATATTTTGCGTGTTGCTCCTTATGCAAGAGTTAGTACGGATTCAGAGGAACAATTAAACAGCTATAAATCACAGGTTGCATATTATACAGACTTAGTAGAAAAGCGCATAGATTGGGTATTGGTAGACATTTATGCTGACGAAGCGATAACAGGAACACAGGTAACGAAGCGCGAAAATTTCCAGCGGATGATTAACGATTGTATGGATGGGAAAATTGATATGATCATTACAAAGTCCATATCAAGGTTTGCAAGAAATACGTTGGACACATTGAAATATGTCCGTATGCTAAAGGAAAGAAATATCGCTGTGTTGTTTGAAGATGAGAACATTAATACAATGACAATGGACGGAGAATTGCTGCTTGTAATATTAAGCTCCGTAGCACAGCAGGAAGTTGAGAACATTTCCGCCAATGTAAAAAAAGGCTTAAAGATGAAAATGAAGCGCGGTGAGCTAGTTGGCTTCCAAAGCTGTTTGGGATACGATTATGATCCCACCGACAAAAGTATCTCTATTAATGAAGCAGAAGCCATAGTTGTGCAATACATATATGATCGGTACATTGATGGTGCAGGCGCTTATGTAATCGCAAAAGAGTTGACCAAGCTTGGCTATAAAACCAAATATGGCAATACAGAATGGCATGATACGGCAGTATTGGGCATTATAAAAAATGAAAAATACAAAGGTGATGTTTTGCAGGGCAAAACTTTTACTGTTGATCCTATTTCAAAGAGAAGATTAGATAATTATGGTGAGGAAGATCAATTCTATGTAAAGAACCACCACGAGCCCATTGTCAGCGAAGAAGTCTTTGAAAAGGCGCAGGCTATCTTAAGCAGAAGAGGTACTAACCGCCGCGGTGTCGAGAAAGGAAAACGCGAAAAATATAGCCGAAAATTTGCTTTTAGCAGCAAACTGGAGTGTGCCTTTTGTGGAAGCAATCTATCGCGCCGGAACTGGCACAGTGGTAGCATTCATGAAAAAGTCATCTGGCAGTGTGTAACCGCTACAAAGAAGGGCAAGAAATATTGTCCTCATAGCAAAGCGCTTGAAGAAACGCTTATTGAGAATGCTTTTGTAGAATCGTACAAACTGCTGTGCTATAATAACTCTGATGTGTTGGACGAACTTGTAAAGAAAATGGAAACCGTTTTAAGCGGCAATGATTTTCAGAAACGACTAACTAAAATAGAAAATGAAATTCACGCCTTGGAGCAAAAACGCAATAGATTGATTGATATGCGCTTAGAGGAAACGATAGATAAAGCTACCTATGAGAAAAAATACGAAGAATTTGAATTGATATTAGGTGATCTGTCAATTGAGAAGGAACAATTGGAGCAGTCCTCTAAAGAAGAAATCGACTTGGAAAAACGGATTGAACACTTCCGTAAAGTGCTTGAAAAAAATGAAGTTCTGACAGCCTTTGACCGCTATGTCTTTGAGAGCATTGTGGAAAAGGTTATTATCGGCGAGTTTGATGAGGACGAGAATCCAAATCCCTACAAGCTTACTTTCGTCTATAAAACCGGCTTTTTTAATACTGTACAGAGTAAAATGCACAAGCAAATTAAAAAAAACAGACGGCAAAATGATACGGTGAATTTGCATTCCTATTCCGCGGCCGACACACGTTGAGACGGTGGTCTTGATGTCAAGGGTAA
>Ga0265294_10003323_pt1 | contig 20629 bp, 18 predicted proteins | sample MunlanPumphouse3_FD_192504 | JGI IMG/M metagenome (GOLD analysis project Ga0265294, IMG submission 192504) | Groundwater microbial communities from a municipal landfill in Southern Ontario, Canada - Pumphouse #3 | ecosystem: Environmental > Aquatic > Deep subsurface > Groundwater | place...
TATACCTTATAAAACACGGGATTCTTTGGATGTTAAAGCCAAACTCGTAGAATACTACCTCAAAGCTCTCAATGTCAGAGTGCTTATCATTGATGAGATTCACAATATTCTCAATGGCTCACCAGCGAGACAAAAGCAGATCATGAGTGCCATAAGAGATTTAAGCAGTAAACTTACAATGCCCGTCATTTTAGCAGGGGTTAAAGAAGCTTTACGTGCGGTTAATACAGAAGATCAAATCAGTAGCAGATATAGACCAGAGTATCTCACCAAATGGAAGATGGATAAAGCCTATATCAGTCTCTTAGCCACCATAGTCAGTAAACTACCCCTCAAAAAGCAATCTACTATCATCAACAAAGAAGACGCACAAGAGATTCTTGAGTTATGCAACGGATATATAGGGGAGATTGTAAATCTCATCAAAGCGGCTGCTATACATGCCATCAAAACGGGAAGTGAGAGAGTTACCATCAAAGAGATAAAAGAGTGTGGATTCAACACCTTGCAAAACATTCATAAGACTATGAATCTCAAAAATATATGATCAAAAAAATAAACTTTCCAGAGCTTCAAAATGAAAAGTTTGTAATTATCCCTTTGCCCCTTGAAGATGAGATACTCTCTTCTTGGATAGTCCGCACAGCCTACGCACACAAGACTCATCCGCATACTTTTACAAATCAATACCTGAATTATAGGCACCACTCTTTTTTCCTGACAGAAAGTGATATCACCCTTGATGAAGATATGATAAAAACCATCGAAGAGAAAAGCCATCATAAAATCGATATCCATTCTCTCATGTTAAAAACATACTCAGGCTATATTCAAGAAAATATCTATGAAAATAATCCAACTATATTTTTCACCCATCAGAAATATTGCCCCGTCTGTCTAAGAGAAGACAAAGTGCCCTATTTTAGAAAAAAGTGGCGGGTTGTTTTTTACAATATCTGTCATAAACATCAATGCCGTCTCTATGAGCATTGCGCTGAGTGTAAAACAAAACTCGACATCTCAAAAATGTATGAAAACAAGCTACCCTATACGCACTGCCATCACTGCGGCTTTGAACTCAAAAAAGGAAGAAAGTTACCGATTCATAAAAAGCATATTTCAAATCTTGAGTATCAAAACAAGATTTTTAAAACTATAGAAGATGGGTATATTCAGCTTGGTGAAACCCCTGTCTACTCGTTTTTATTTTTTGAAGTTTTTTCAAAACTCTCTAAGCTTATACTTCTCAACAGCAAGCATCGTTTTATAGACAAACATCCGCTATTTTCACTTCTAAAAAATGCCGAGCAACATAAAATAAACCATCCTATATTTAAAAAAATCGATGCGAAAGCACAATCTGCACTTTTTGGCTTGATTATGTATATTTTTGAAGATTTTCCGCGTAATTTAGAAAGCTATATACTTCAGAATAAGCTTACGTACTACAACATGACTACAAAGATTTCAGATATACCGTTTTGGTATGAAACAACTGTGAATACAATTTCTCCGCAATACCTGCCACATAGTATGACCGTCACAAAAGAAGAAGTAGAACATGCAGAGCGATATTTAAAATCTATTGGTAAAGATGTCAATAAAGCAAATCTAACGAGGTTGTTAGGTTCTAATTTTGGAAGTAATGATAATAATTTAAAGAGCTATATTCATGTTTATTACATTAATTAATATTTTTCAATATGTAAACGCGTATACCTAACAATATAGCCATATATTAAAACTTATAAATATTGTAATCAACCAAGGTTTAATATCATTAATTACTTTTTTTAGAAAAACATATCACATTAAAACAATAAATAAGCTTTAACAAATATATATATGTGTAATTAACATTTAATTAATATTTAAATACTATAAAAAATGCTATTTTACTGTTGACATATGTGCAATTTTTAGATACTATTCTTTGTATTAATAATTTATGTAATATAATTTCGGAATGGATTATGAAGAATTTAAAAGACATATTGGCAAAGCTGGATTAAAAATTAATAGTTTTGCAAAACTATTAGGATTAAAACAGTCATCTATTACGAACTACTCAAAAGATGGAGAAGTTCCAAATCATTTAGCGATTATTGCTTTACTTATGGGTGAAATGGCTGATAATAAATTAGATTTTAAAATAAAAATTCAAAATTTGGAACTTAAAAAACCAATTAAAAGACCAAAAGCGTTTGGTAGAAATAAAACAGAGGACATTAATTCTGAAAATGAATAATTTATTCAACAACATTGAATCTACAAAACAGCTTCTAAAAGAACAATATTTATCTGATAATAGACCTTGGGTAGTTACCTTCTCAGGTGGAAAAGATTCAACTACTGTACTTCATCTCACTGTTGAAATGTTACTTCAGCTGAAAAAAGAAAGAAAAGACACAAAAACAGTATATATTGTTTCATCCGATACAGGTGTTGAAATGCCGGTTATTGATGCATATTTTCATAATAAAATTGACCAGTTATCCCTTTTTATCGCTAAAAATGCTCTAAATATGCGAGTTAAAGTCGTTAAACCTGATATAGAAGAATCATTTTGGACATTGCTTTTAGGAAAAGGATACCCCTCTCCAAACCAAAATTTTCGATGGTGTACCGATAGACTCAAAATTAATCCTGCAACCCGGTTTTTAAGCAGTTTATCTGGAGAAAACAAATCTATTTTGATGCTGTTGGGGGTACGAAGTGATGAGTCTCAAACGAGAGCTGAGTCTATCGAAAAAAGAGACAGAAATCATAGAGGTCTTGTAAAACATGATACCGTTCCAAATACCTTTGTACTCTCACCAATCAAAGATTGGACGAATCATGAAGTTTGGACGTTTTTAAAAACACATGAAGCTCCATGGGGTAAGCATAATGATATGCTAAGCCTCTATCACAAAGGAAGTGGTGAAGGCGATTGTAATATTGCTCTAAATCCACAAGCTCCATCCTGTGGTAAAACACGTTTCGGATGCTGGGTATGTACCGTCGTTTCCAAAGACAAATCGATGGAAAATATGCTTCAGAGTGATGAAGACAAATGGATGAGACCCTTGCATGACTTTAGAAACAAGCTCGAAGAATATCGATACGACCACACCAAAAGACAAGATAGAAGAAGAAATGGTCAAAAAGGTGTAGGACCTTTTAAAATGAGGGTTAGGCAAGAACTTCTACGAGCACTTATAGAAATTGAGCAAGAACTACTACTAAACCTTAATGGAAAATATCTCATCTCTGACGAAGAGATTATTCAAATTCAAAAAGAGTGGCTCCATGATGGAGACTTTTTTGAAACGGCTATTTCTATTGCAAATGAATTCAATCGTAATATCAGCCACTCTTCTAAAAAAGCATTCACAAAAGAAGAGAGAGCTTTTTTCACCTCTTTATCAGCAGAAAAAGGGATTAAAATAGAATTAATGGATCGATTATTACAAACCGAACACAAATATCGGCACCAGCTAAAGAGATCAGGTATCTTGATGGATATAGAAGCTGTCGCAGAAGCGTACGCGTTGGGAAAACTCAATGAAATTTAGTTCCATCTCTATCAAAAACCTTTTCTCTTATCAAGGAGAAGTAACTTTTCAGCTTGATGATTCCAACAAACCTATTACACTTATTATCGGTGAAAATGGATTTGGTAAAACCTCTTTCATCAACTCGATCAAAATTGCATTGCATGGAGTTACCAAAGACCTATTGTCTATAGGCGAGTTGGTTTTAACAAAGTCCGACTTTATCTTAGGTAGTCGAGATAAAAACTTTAGCGGCTTGCTCAATCGTGTAGCAAAGGCAAATTCTGAAAACAGAGCCTCTGTAACCATTGAAGTTCTTGATGATGAACCTTTTATTATCCATAGAGAGTTTGTTATCAACAGCACTTCTTATTCTGAAAATCTCACTATCAAAGACAAAGACAATACGATACTTTATACCGATATCGAAGCACAAGATTTTATCAACTATAAGATATCTCCAACACTGGCTAAGTTTTTCTTTTTTGATGGAGAAAAGATCCAAACTATCGCCGATTTTAGTAAAGATGAATTTAGACAGATGCTCGAAGATGTATTAGAACTTGATATCTATGATCAGCTGATCAATGATTCCCAAAATGTTATCAAGAAGATAAACAAAAATGAGCTTGATCCCGAACTGCGCCAGAGAGTTGCACAAAAAGAAGAAGAACAATCAAAAGTTCAGGAGCAAATCACTGCGCTAACCCTAAAACTCGAAGAAGAAACACTCGAATTAAATGAACTACTCCAAGATCAAAAAGAGCTCGATAACAAACTCTCAAAACTGAAAAGTAAGCACAAAAAGCCTTTGGAAGAAGCAAAACGTAAACTCAATGAAGCGATCAACAAACGCACAGAACTACTACGTGAATTTAAAGAACTCACCTACGGACAACTTCCTCTACTTTTAAGTCAAAAGCTTAAAGGCAAAGTAGAGAAAGATATATCTGAAAACTACCGAGGGAATCTTTCGATTCCACAAAATATCATCGAGCTGAAAAGAAAAGAGTTTCTATCGATGCTTGACGTAAGTCAAAGATCTCATATCGAGAAAATCTATGATCAAGTATTCAGTGCAAATAATACAAAACTTAGCGTTCTTTTTGCAGACTCGACCAAGATAGAGTTGCAATATGAAACTTTTAAAAATATCGACTTTTCTAAACTACTCGATGAACTTGTAAGCATCAAAGGAGAAATCTCGGCACTAGCTGAGGATGTTCATGCGCTTGAAATGAATATCCAAGCAGATCAAAAAGAGTATGAACAAGATTTTAAAATGGTAAAAACCATTGCTGAAAAAATAGGAAGTCATAGAACAAAAGTAGACGATATAAAAGCGGAGATTGAACGTCTAAAACAGTTGGAAAGAGATATCAAATTAGAGATTGGACGTACCAGCATACAAGACCATCAAAACAGTCTAGCACAGCTCAAAATCCAAGCTCTGGAATCTGCCATCAAAGTTGCCAAAGAGATGAAAATCAAGATTAAAGAAGACAAACGAGAACTTCTTGAAGAATCGATCAATGCTAAATTTAATCTTCTTAAAAAAGAAGGTTACGAAGCAGATCATATCAAACTCGATTCTAATTTTAATATCAATGTTTATGACATCAATCATCAACCTATGGATATCCTCTCTAGCTCCTCAGGGCAAAAACAGATCATTGCAACTTCACTTATATGGGGAATATCTGAATATATCTCTGAAGAGATCCCAATGATCATTGACACACCATTAGGCAGATTGGATGAGAAAAACCAATCACTCATTCTCAATCAGTTTTATCCTAATGCTTCAAGTCAAGTTCTTATCTTACCTACCCCAAGTGAGCTTCGTCATGAAGGATTTAAAGCGCTCAAAGAAGAAGTATCCCAAGTCTTCTTGTTGGCTAACGGAGGTTCTGCAACCTCTATTTCAGAACAAAATGCTCATGACTTTTTTTCGGCGAGGTACAACTAAATGAGAACGACCCAATTCGCTGAATTGCAACTGACTCGTATTGCAAAACTTTTGGGCTTTGAGAAAGAGCCTAAATGGCTTACAATCCGCTTTGCTATTTTTATCTCATTGTCTCTAAATGATGAAATCGATATTAATGAAAAAATCGACTTTACAGAAGGTAAAACTTATAACCTCGATGTCATCACCGGCAAAGGCAAAGTAGACACCCAAGGCGACCAAGCCGACTATACAGACTTTATAGCTTTGCTAGTAGCCAATAGTGAGGACAGCAGGGTAAATACCTTGCGAGGATTAGAATTAAAACTGGAGCAACATTGCGAGAGAGGCTTTTCTATTTTAGCCTCTTCTCTCAATGATCATAGTGATATTTTTGAATGGATTAAGCAGGAGTTCGTATAGTTATTCTAAAGAATTTATAATGTATTCAAGGTCTGTTTCATTATAGTTGTTCACTATACCCTCTTTAGTCTTGAGCCCGGATTTTAGCAATAGAGTAGATTTTAGTCTAGATCTAAGTTTTGTTTGAATACCAAAAAAATCTTTTTCAAAATTTATTTTTGATACTGGCTTCAATAACTCTTCATAAAATTCAATAGAATAATTAAACTTTATACCTTTTTCTTTTGTAATCTCTTTCAAAAAATCAAATAGTGCTTGAACTCCTAATGTACGCTTAAAAACATAGTTGGCACTTTTATCTTGCCATAGTGTAGTGTCTACAGCAACAAAATAGTTATGGATAATGTCATATATTGTTCTATCTTTATTAGTCAAATACAGATCTCTCAAAGGAGAATTACTACGCTTATTTTGTAGTAATTCTCGGGTTCTACCTTCACCTATTTTTTTACTATATAAAGTTTCTCTATCATCTTTTGGGTTTGCCGTGATTAAGGCCATAATTCCATCAATAATTGAAGCCATAGAAATGCTCGTGGTATTGTCATCTGATATTCCAAGTCGCATTTTTTTATAAAGCGGTGACTCTTTATTTTCGGACAACACTCTCGCAAAATAGACTGCGAGAGTTTCAGGAGCCCATGTCTCAGATTCACCTTGTTCTAAATGAAATTGGAAAAGTTGATAAATATGGTTTCTATCAACTTTCTTTTGATTCATATTGATCGTTGCAAAAATTTGTGCATGATATGGCATAGGTAAATCCAAGTAAACAGAACAAAGTAGTTCCATATCCTTATTTTTTGATTCAGTAAATGCAAATAGTCTATGTTGCCCATCAATGATTGATGCAAGTTTTTGTTCAGTAGGAATGATCAAGTAAAATATTCCATTTTCTTGTTCAACTCGCCATCTTATTCTGTCGTTTTCATCTTCGCTATCTGGATCACTTATCAATTCACCGTCTTCTGTATAATTAGCCCCCAAAATAATAGAATTCGGAAAACCAGCATCTACCGTTTCTGTATATCTCGTGATTTCTTTTACCCGATCTTCATCTTTTTCTCGTTGTGACCCCTTAGATAAGGATATAAGGTTTTGTAGCATACCTTTTGGTTTATTATGTTCATATTCTTCAGTTGTATCATTTACAAATTTTGTTCGGATCGTATAACAAACTTTCAATAAGAAGTCTGCACGTAAAGAAACTGCAAAAAACACCCCTAAAGGTTGTTCTATTCTTATCGCTGGTACTCGTAACATTATTTATCCTTTATATTATCTGTATTTGTACTTCTAGGGCCTGTTAAACTAGAAATTTCATCGCTGCCAATATCATCATCATATTTATTGTCATTAGCTTGTACTAAAAAAATCAAAATCAATGTGATGACAGTTCCCAAGATAGTTGACCAAGAAGCTTTAGTAGGTTGTTCAATATACCCATAAGTAATTAACCCCCATCCTATTATTCCCACTATTAATGCTATAACAGCCAATTTACTTTTTTCAGCTTGAATGAAAAATTCTACTAAAAGCATGGCTAAAATTGGGCCAGCGTATGTAAATAAACTTTCACTATTAAATAATACTATTTCATCGAATCTATACGGTGGAATCCATATGCCTAATGCACCGACCGTTATTAGCATTATGAAGAAAGCAATAAGGTAAACACTTTTAATGGCATTATTAAACCTCACTTTCACATTAGGAACGATATCCATCCATTGATTTTCACGCTCTTTGCTTGGCACCTAATCCCTCCTATCTTTATTGCTCAAAATAATCACGATCTATTTGATACATCGATATTGTGGCGGTAACAGAGATACCGATATTATTTGAAATCAATAAATCTGTAAGCATATCTCCATCAATTAATGCAATGTCTTTGGCTTGCCGATCAACAAATTCTCTGGCTTGTTTTGTAAATGTAGATGTAGTAATAAAAACTCCTTTTTTATTATTCTCCATTGCACCAATGAACTGTTGTATCTCTGGTCGACCGATTGAAGTATTGTTATATCTCTTGGCTTGAATATAAATTTTTCCTAGACCTAGCCTGTCTTCATATATGACTCCATCTATTCCTGCATCACCTACTTTGCCTCTTACTACACCAGATTCTTTTTGATCCCATCCATAGCCCATTTTTAAGAGTAGTTCTACAACCATTTGTTCGAAAAAACTTGGTTCGGAGCTTAAAATTAGGTCTAAAAGGTCCTGTTTCAAATTATTGCGATGTTGAACATGTGCTTCAAAAATTATTTCTTCCGGTAGCCTATCATTATCAATAGACTTTATGACTGGTTTTTCATGATTATCATCTGAAGATTCAATCAAAAAATATTTTGAAGAAGATCCTTTGTTTTCCACAATTTTGAAATATTTTACTTTTTTAGAAGTTGGAAAATCCAAACCTAAACAATGCCGACGAATTGTTGTTTTAACAACATGCTCAGGATTTTTTGCAGGAAAAATATATAATTGATTCTCAATAATGAGCTTATATGTTTCTTGACCGGTTAAAGGCTTATTCGCCTTTTTCATCACTTCCTTGATCGCGTTGATTATAGTCATTTTGCATCCTTTTGCAGTTCCCAAAATGCAAGGTCTCGCATCAATGTAATCTCCTTTTTTCCATCCACATAAAAGCTCTGATGTTTAGGTAACTCACGAACCTGACTCATGAGGTTTTCGGCTTCAGCTTTACTGCTGATATTAAAAATCGATTGGATATCTTGGGATTTAATATTTGCCACTTTGTGGATAATCCACGTAAAGATATAGTTGGCATAATTATCTTCGGCAGTTTTAAAATGCGTCAGCTCTTGTGTAGATAGGATAGTTCCAACACCGAATTCACGTCCCTCTTTGAGGATCTTTTTCAGACTTTCGAAATCTTGAGACATGAAGTTATCCGCTTCATCCACTAGGATCATTTTAGAGATTTGTCTAAAGTCTCCTTCTACTACAGATGAACCATGATTATGCATTTGAACATAAAAAAGATCGAGCACGATCGCGACAATCAAATTTTGAATATTTGAGTCATATCCAGAGAGATTAATAACCGTGACCCCATCAATGACATCATAGAGAGATTTTGTTTTGGCTGAATCGCTTTCGAATATCTCAAAATCTATCAAATCATCCAATGCTGCATAGAGCGAGTCTTGTTTCACATCATCTCGCGCTGTATAAAGGTTCCAAACGTCTTCTAATGTTGGAGCCGATAAATCCCATGTATCTTTGTCAGAAGCATCGATCCCTTTTTCTGTGTACGCGTCTTGGATCACATTTTTCAAAATCGATTTTTGTACGTTACCCAAGTTAAATGCTTTCGAAAGAGTAGTAGTCAGCGTTCTACCGGTATGAGTTGGAAGCTTGGGTTTATTTCCAAACAGTTGCAATGGATTAAAAGGTAATTTTTCTAACTCATAAACTGTTGCTCCCGTCGCTTTAACGAACTCTTCCCCGATATAGTCACCTTTGTAATCAAAAATCAAAATATCTATTTTTGATCCGGTAACATTATTAGATGAGTCATGCATCAACTGCGTAATCAATGATTTGGTAAATTGAGTTTTACCCGTCCCCATTGTCCCAATAATTCCAGTATTAGTATTTTGATTTTCGATGGTGTTGGTCGGGTGCCAAAAAATCTTCTCTTGTCTAAGGGTACTTGTCCCAAACTCTATTTCAAGTGGTTTCTTTGTCTCATTTGATTTATCTATTAGCTGTGGTTCTTTAGTTACCACCGGTTCTGATAAAGGTTTTTCTTGCTCTACAACTTTTGCCACGTATTGTTCAGACGTTTGCATGACAATTGATTTTGAAGATCTTAAAAAATACTTATTGTTGGTATCAAAATGACCTTCTTGAAGCCCTCTTTGTATTTCTTCAAAAGACAAACCTAACATTTTATTTTGATAGGTATAAGGAAGTTTGATAACAAGAATACCATCATCCGTAGGCTGAAATCTTCCTATGTGTTCATCACTTAAAAAGGCTACTACAGATCCAATGGAGTGACCTTCAAGTTCTATTAGTGTGTATGTCCCATCCAAGAGTTCTTCACGTTTAGCATGTACAGGTTGAAAATAATCCGGTTTGAAAATATTGTATAGCTCATACTTCTCAATCTGCATAAATACTTGACGTATAAACAACCCTTTTAAAAGCTTTGTTTTAAACGAGTCGCCCTCAAACAAATGATCATAGAAATATCCTTTAAGCGCTCTAGTCTGCGAAATGGCTTTTGAAATTTGAGCTGTACCGGATTTGACTTCTACTGGGTACAAAACTACGCCATTTTCATTAAATCCAAAGAGTAAAATATCATCCGAAATCGCTCCTGCTGATATCGAATCATCTTGTTTTTTTGCATTGTATCGGGAAAAATCACTTCCATCCATTGGAAGACCAACATTTCCAGAGACACGGATCATTTCGGCGACTGAAAGAGGTACCCATGTAAAGTCATCTGAATCTAATAGCGCAGTGATGTATTTGTAAGTCGCGATGGTACTGATACGCTCTTTTTTAATATTCTCTTTCTCTGTAATCATCTTAATAAGCCATTCACCATTAAAAGCATTAAATTGCTTTACAAGATTCTCTTTATCGCTCACATCATGTTCAGGAAGAATAATATTTGAGTAAAGCTCTTTTTGAGCAGTAACAGTGATCGCATCATAATTGGCTGATGAGCTATACTGATCAGAGTAATGGATCAAAATAAGATTCTCTTCGTTTTGAAAAAACTCTAGAGTAACTTTTGGATCGATGATAACTGTCCAAAGAGCATGCTTATAACAGTCCTTGAGATCTTTTTTAAATTGATCACTAATCATCAATGAGACTGTTTTATGAGGCTCATAGTTTGTTCCATTGTCATAAACTGGGCGTTGTAATGCATTGTAAGCTTTAGCCAGCTGCAATAATTTGTTTTGAGAAATATCGATATTCCTCAAGCCAAAACCACTATAGTACGTACCTTTTTCTTTTTGAGAACTCTCTCCCGAGATTAGTCCACTGCTCACGAGCCCCGATTTTGTTTGTGCAAAGGTTCTGCTTTGGATAGCAACTTTTTCAGTGTTTTTGAAAAAAGAGAGATGTGAATACCCTTGCAGCTCTGAGGTTAAGTGTTTACTGTAGGTCACATGTGTACGTATCGTATCAATGATACTCTCTGCATCTTCACGGAGATTATAGTTTCGTTTGAGCTGATCATATTTATCGGTATCGGCAAACGTGTCGAATTCTGTTTGGGTATAGGTTTCATCAAATAGATTAACAACCATTTTGACTGGATTATTTGAAAAATGCTTCGTATAATAGTCGACGATACCATCAAATAACTCTCGGTTCGTATGATTATTGATACTATTGATAATAAGTGGAGCTTCTCTTCTAAATGTAAAGAGGTTTTCAAAAGAATCAATAAATTCTTCGATTTTTTCTCGTGTCAATTTTCGAATATAACTAAACTCACTCTCTTCATTTGGGACAAACTCTAGCCATAGAGAGTTGTGGCGTGAGACTTGTGTAAAGGCAAATGTATCGTTGTCAATGAAGAGATAAGGAAACAACCCTTTTGGATTCAATCGTTTGAGCGTTACATCTGACAATGAGGTATAAGATTTATCTGTTTTCGCATGTCCAACTAGATGTAATACATAGGCAATTACTAATGGCGAAAAAGGTGACATCATTCGCACATCATCATAGGTCATAAAGCCAAACTCAAAAATTTTCTTATCATTCTCAGAGAGAGGTGAATCAGGTTGTAGATTGCCAGTGTAATTCAAAAAACTCTCTACAAAATCTTGAGCAATGTTGCACAATATATCATTCCATGCAGCGAGGGATGGTGTTGTTTTATGCTGGACAAAATATTCGAGCAAGCGAGTATAGGAATCATAAATCGTTTGATCTATAGATTTGAGATCTTCTGCAAAGAAAGCGTTTGCCGTCTTAGAAACCAATTGTTGATCGATTATACTCTGCTCATATCTAATATATGTCAGTCTTTCAAATAGAATCGGGAATTCACGGTTATCAAAAACTGCTTTATTTTTAGTGCTATTAAATTCAATATCTTTATTTTGTCCGAAAAGTCTTTCGAGCATATCTTTGTTAAACAAAAATGGGAGAGTTATCGAATTTTCCTCTCTGCTACCTACGATTTGAAGTTTTAGTATCTCTTCGCCATTGTAAATCGAAAATTGAACTTCATCATTCTGATTATAAAACTGCTCAAAGTTAATGGAATGATAAGCATTGATATCAATATCGGTTTTACCTTTTTGCAAGATGGTAGTAGACGAGTTTTCATTAGGATTAAACCGAAGATTAAACTCATCTGTCTGAATAATTATTTCTTGCTTCTTTGGATCAATTAGATAGCGGTGTTTGATATCTTCTAGATAAAAAGAGCCTTTTTTAAGTAGTAAAACTTTAAATGCATATTGCTCTGAAGATTTCTCTCCTTTGAAGTTATATGTGAAGTATGTAGGGGTTTGATCATATGGAAAGCTTAATTGTGCTGTTTGTCTTTTAAAAATTTCCGATATTATGTAGCACTTGCACAAAGTCAAAAATCACTTTGTATGATAGAATTTTGAATCCAAACAATTAAATAAAAGGAAATAAATGCTATCAGAGAACATCCAAAACGTAACAGAGATATTGCAGACGGTGATCCTCGTTTATCTTGTCTACGCCATCAATAAAAAAAGATCATAATCCCATCATAAAGATGGGTTATTGCAGGGCTTCGGGATAGCTTGAAGAAATAAATGAGGCGACTTCGAATCTTTTATATACAAATCCGCATAGCCTCTTTTTTTTGCACCGGCATTTTGGTTATTCATGGTGATTACATTTTGCACGGCGGCTCTTTGCATTGGTTCACTGGCATAACCCACAATATACGCTTTAATATTCTGACCCAAAAAATCCTGCACATATTGATTTGAAAAATCAGTTAATGAAGTACATACAAAGTCTTCATTCTGAAAGAATGCCAAATTTTCAGGGATAAACATGATTTGAGCATAAATACAGTCATAGTGCTGATGTACATTGCCGACATTGATAATAATTCTTCTATTGTTGTATATTTCCATCAAGTTATTAGTGGATTTTTCACCGGATGATTTTACTTCAATAACACATTCTTCATTTTGGCACGTTAGTTTTAAATCAAATTGATCGCTATTTCTAAAGTCATCTGCTCTGATTAAATCATATTCAATAAGTGAATTTGCAGTATCGGGGTTATGCAATAGGATAAATTTTTTAAATATATTCTTTGCCAAATCCCCAAGAAATACATTGGTAAACTTTTTACACGCAGTTCTTCCCTGCCATGTGTCGGCAGTATGATTTGCTTTGCGATAAGCTGTATTATGCGCCCATTGCACTTCCGGAGTGCACTCTGTCATTTGGAACTCGTAAAATACGTGATCTGTTCCGGGGATTTGTAGTATCTGCATGTAGTTGTACTCCTGCTAAATTGTAAATTCGCTCAATCGTCAAGTTCATATATTTTTCAGAAATTTCACATCCTATGAATTTTCTATCATTATTTATAGCGCTAATAATCTCACTGCCACTACCGACAAAAGGAATAAATACCACATCACCTTGATTTGAATGCGTTGAAATAAGTCTATCGCAAAGCTTCTGTGCTTTAACCGTCGGATGCTCACAGCGTTCAATACTTGATTGGCTTGCTTCTGTTATATCTGACCAAACATTCGAGACACGCTTATGGGTATTTTTACGGGGCTTTCCATTTGCGCCCAAATCTTTTCTTTGTGATTTTTCATCTGAATAAGGGATATTGAAAGTGTATTTATCGCTCTTTGTTAAAAATAGTATATCTTCTCTTGCAGACATATAGTTTTTTGTACTGCCGATACCTCTGGTATTTCTTTGGGTGATCCAGTTTTGTCTTACGAAGATTTCTTCATCTTCGATCATGATCGCAAGCCGCGCAAACGTAATTTGTCGTTTCCCGACACTTCCCCAAAGAATCAATGTGCCTTCTGGTTTCAAAACCCGTTTGGCCTCAAAAAGCCATTCTTTACACCATTCGACATAATCTTTTTCGGTTTTAAAAACGCCGAAATCGAAGTCTCCATATACTTGGAAATAAGGGGGGTCGGCAATAATTAAATCAACGCTATTGTCTTCCATGTTAGACATAGTTTTAAAAACATCATTCACCTCTAATCTGTTTCCATTGCCATCTGTGTATGTCATAGGATTTTGATAATGATTTTTCAATAATGCAGTCATGTCATCCCCTTTTATATGTCAAATTGTAATTAAATAGGTCAGTAAAAATAACAAATATTTCATTTTGTCAGATTTACCGTTCTAATGCCATAGCTTCTATCTCTTAAAGCCAAAGCCGTTCCATCATTCCGAAAGATCAATCTTTGTAGCACCAATAGCAGTGAGACATTGCAATAAGAATATCGCGCTGAACTTCCCTCTATTGATCTTATTATTGATGTTCTCGGTTGTCTCATCAACACCAATAGCTTTAAGCTTAACCGCAAGCAGTTCATAAGTGACATCTTTCTTTTTCAATTCCACTTTTAACAGCTTTTTGGCTTTCGCAATCCATTCGGCTTCAGTCATACTAAATACACCTTTATAGTTTATATATTATTGCATTTATATAATTAATAATTACTTAAATACTTAATAAAATCTATTTGATACTCATATAAATAATAAATACAATCATTGATAATTGTAAATGCATTGACATAACATATCGTATATGATATAATTGTCATCACATAAGATACAAAAGGACAAAACAATGGCTCAACACTTCCTCCTCTCAGCAAAAGCTCGAAAACTCAGTCTTATCAAACTTGCTCAGATCAGCGAAGATGAGGCAGTGAGTGTATTCGCATCGCTTCGATGGAGTGACAACGACGGAGAGCCTGTTTGCCCTGCGTGTGGAAATATGGGTAAATGCTATGCACGTACTTCTCGCCGTCAATGGAAATGTGCGGAATGCAACCATACGTTCAGCGTTACATCGGGGACGATCTTCGCTAACCATAAGCTCCCATTAAAAACGTATTTGATCGCTATTGCTCTTTTTACCAATGCCGTCAAATCTCTTTCAGCACTTCAACTATCCCGTGATCTTGACTGCCAATATAAAACTGCATGGGTCTTGTCTCATAAAATCAGAGAGAGCCTTTTAAATAACCGTGATGAAAGCGAACTGGATGGTGTTTGTGAAATGGACGGGGTATACGTCGGTCACTATATCCGACCGAAAAACAATATTGAGAACCGTATTGATCGCCGTAAAGTCAACAATCCGAATAAACGTGTTGTAATCTCATTACGTAAACGCGGAGAAGATGGAGCGGGAGCTATTGCGACACGCACATTCGTCCTTAAATCGGAAAACGGACGTGATGTATCGGCTATCGCTTCTAAATTCGTGAAACGCGGATCAACTATCCATACTGACGAAGCAAACGCCTATGATGATCTTCATGCTCATTACGATATGTATCGTGTCAATCACCAAATCGAATACCGCTCACTTGATGGAGCTTGTAACAATCAATCTGAGAGCTATAATGCCCGTTTCCGCCGTATGCAGTACGGACAATGTCACCGTATCGGTACTCTTTATCTTTCAAACTATGCGAATGAAATTGCTTACCGTGAAGATACCCGCCGTTTGGATAACATGTCTATCTTCAAAGACATTACCCTTAAATGTGCTGTTTCAACAATCTCAAACGAGTTCTGCGGATACTGGCAAGGGAATAAAAGAATCGCGGAGCGTTTGGGAGCGTAAGCGTTACGCTATCGTCCATAAGAGCAACAAACCGTCTTTCCCTGCCGTCTTTATCAATCCCTTTGTTTCAAGGTTTCTAAGTGTTGTTAGAATCGATTTTTGAAACAACCGAAAATCCTCCTCGCTAATCTCATTCTCTGCCTGATCCGCCATCCGTCTGCTGATCGTTTTTGTATCCAATGGGACAGATGAAGTTCGGAGCAGATCGAGAACGGCGGTCTTGCACTCATTTGGTTTGAAGTTACGGCGTATTTCACGCTTTACAGGGGCAATCGTATTGCCGTTTAACAGCGTAATAGTCGCATCGATGTGATTTAACCCGCCTGAGAGCTGAATGATCTGCGATTTCAACTCTGTGATCTGTGATTTAATGGAAGTTTTTTTGGAGGTTAACGCTTCAATCAGCGAAGCATCGGAAAGAGTAGATGAAGTCACGGTAAAACTCCTTTTTTATGGAGAATTCTACCAATCAAAACGATCAAAATCTATGTGCAAGTGCTACATAATATCGAAAATTTCAGTTTTATAATTCTTTTCGATAGTTTTATTGTGAGTGACAGAAAATTGCTCTTTTTTGATTGGCTTTCCTATGAAGGTAAAATTCAATGTGATATCACTTTCATCAGTTTCTATAATGATATTTTGCTTGCGTTTACCTGCTGCGGTATTACTATCACTGCGTCTAAGTTCATCAAAACTGTAGATCATAGAGTTTTCATCGAATACGATATTCTGTACTTTGTGCTCGTCAATCTCTTCTACTATTTTCGAATATGGAGTATTTTCCCAATCCTCAGAATCGAAATATTTTTTGATAAAAGCTGGTGAAAAATCTGATAATTTTTCATTCAATTCATTCGGAAAATCTCTAAGCGTATTCTGTACTTTTCTAAAAAGATCGTCATTGCCATTGAGGCGTTTTTCAATCTCTTTGTCATTAGCATTGAAAAGACCAGGATCATAAAAAAGATTGTATTGTTTAAAATCCAAAGAGTTAGCTATGATTGATTCATAAATAGTTTCATAACCGAAAGCAGATTGTTGCTCTTCTTGAATAACTTTTGATTGTCGTTTTAGCAAAGCTGAATAGAGTTCTTTTTTATCTTTTTGAATATTAATTAGCTGTTCAAGATCGCTTTTAATCACATGTGGATTTAAAGGAAGACTAGGTAAAGAAACTTCCTCTGTAGTACTTAAAATAGTGTCCACACCTAAACTCAGAACAACCATCAGGGCAACATCATCTTCAAAATCCAATAAAGCATCACGGAGATTTGCAATAAAGCTCGGATCCATACGTTCATCGACATTTGTATCGGTCACAACTAAAAGCTTGAATGACTCAATTTGAATATATGGAAGCTCATAAGTTTTTGTATCTTCCATAGAGGAGACGATAAAATTTACAGTATCATTTGAGAATGAACGTAGTGCGTAATATAAAGCTTGTAAATTTTGCTCATTGTCTGAATGAAATCGATATTTTTTGCCTCTTCTCATATCTTTGGCAAGCCAATGAATAAGCTTTTCTACTAGGAAGATATTAAATGGTTGATTTGACATAAACGGCATCCCCACTATCGCTTTTTCTCTCTATATTGCCTATTCTTTCAAATAAACTTATCAATTCGGCTTGTGATCTAGTGTCAAAATACACACCCCTATCCTGAAAAGATTTCATCAAAGTTTGGAATCGAACTTTTTCTTCTGCTCCTATGCAAAGATTTGTCAACAACAATAAGGTATCTTGGTCTAAAACGAGGACGATTCCAGCTCTTCTACGATTAACGATAAATGGCTGTGCAATTTGACGTTCAAAAGCACTTATAAACTGTGTTAATGCCCGTTGTCTATCTACAATATTGCCTTTTTTAAATTGTTCAAATGAGGTTTCAAGTAAACGTTTTAAAGCGATATCAATACATTCAGATTGACTATTCTCTTGAAGAGGAAGTTTTCTTGCTATGCGGAGCTCTGCTCTAAAATGATCAACCGCTGCAATTGCATTAGCGTCGTCACCAATAAGTTCATTGAGTTGGTAAAGACGTAAATCTTGATTATCAGCCGCTTTCGCTAAATCAGTAAGCAAAGAGAGATAAGGAAAAATATACTTCACCTTCTCACGTAGATTTTTATAGCCTCTATCTTCGACTTTTGTTCGCTCTTTACTAGCTTTTTCATGATTAAGAATGAAATACAATTCTTGTGCTTTTGGTACGCTTAGTGCATTTTGAATAGGGTGAAGATTTAAAGCCAATTGGGATGAGTATAGAAAAAAATAGAGTTCAAAAAACTTTTCAATATTTTGTTTAAAGTAGTGTCGATTTTTTGAAAGATTTTGCAAATCTGTATTGAATAATTTATCTAAAAAAGGGAGATATGAAGATGTACTTTGAGTATAATTTTTGTCTTCGAGATGCTTATGAAGTTCATTGATGATAATTTTGTCTAAAAAATTAGACTCTGTTTCAAAATCAATATCTACCTTGGTACAATCCAACATTTGCTCAAAGACTTTAAAAAAGACCCTTTCAGAATTCATACTAGGTGTGTATGTTTGATATGTAAGCATTGAATCCAGTACAAGTTTTCCAGAAGCAAAATATTTTTTTTCAATGATGTGAATGTATGAAGGATCGTCCATTTTTTGTTCACACACTCGCAAGCATCGTTCTTTAAATGTTTCTGCATTAAACTTTTGACTATTTTTATTGGTTAAAGTCGCAACAAACAAACCGATAACTTCTTCAAATGAGAAAACTTTATAGTCTCTGTCAAATTTTGTCGTAAGAGGATAAAAGTTTTTAATTTCATTTTTTGTATCAATGTCATTAGCTAAAATCGTATTCAATTTATTCTTCATATGGAACTACCTCGATTTCATTATCAACATTTTTAAGAAGTATTTTTGTACCGTTCGCGAGTAAGTAAATTTCATTAGACTTATTAGCTATTTCGAGAATAGATTGAATCAATTCGTTAAATAAAATAATGGTGTTTCTATCATGTTTGTTAGGCCTATACCCATCGTTGATCAAGATAATCATTGAGTATAGATTTAAAGATATTTTCTTTTCAATAGAAATTCCACCATTGATTTTTAAAAACATAGGAAATTCAATAAATGAGTTTGACTGATAGGATTTGATTTTTGACCAGTCAGGAGAGATATCAACAGGTACTGCACTCATTATTTCTTGAGCATTTGAAATGACGATCAAATTATTTTTTGATAATGTAGGATTGGTTTTATTGATATAGATAAAAATAGCTTTTTTGATTTTTTGATAAAACTCTTGTATTGTCTTTTTGTTCAGCTCATCGTAATCATGATGGACCGATACTAAACGTATAAAGTCATGTAAGACATGATTATCAAAAGTTTGTTTGAATCGTTGATGATAATTATTGGCGTATTCACTCTCTTTTAAAAGATAAAAGAGACGGATCAATGAAGAAGGAGAATGTTCATCAATCAAATTCTTTTGACATAACGAATTGAATTCATCTATAAAAACATTTAAATCCTTATCGTCATGAGCACTTGCCCTATCTAAAATAAACTTATCTAGTAAAAAAGAACGTTGAAGCGTAGGATCTTCTTTTCGGATATTTTGAATGATTACATTTGATTCATCTTCAAATAATTGATCAATTAAAAGCTTTTCATTATTGAGTAATGTGTAAATCAAATCCAATAAACTTCGAGTTGTCAAGAATTGGTCATATTTCAAATGTATTGTTATCAGAAGTTCGATAATCGAATTTTGGATTGGTTCCTGTGAAAGGAGCTTATAGTTTTGATGAAGTTTTGAAATTTCCCCTTCATCAATGTCTTTCAAAAATGCATTGTAAAAAGGGTTTTCATTAGATTCTGAACTGATTTTTTGAAATATTGATTTGATAAACTTGGATGATATGATTTTTCCATCAAAATCAAACTTTGAATAATCCTCAAAATTGATAAAGAAAATATTGTCCGAATCAGACTTTGTTGCTAAGAACTTTCCTATCGCTAATTTGATCAGATCATTCGAACTATTGTCATCGGAAAAATAATTCATCAGAATCCCGATATTTATGCCAACAACTAAAGATTTATTACCAAGTGTAAAATTTGAGAAGCTTAATTCTAATGCTTCAATAGCCGTTTGATTTGGCATAAAGCTATGTGTCGCATCTACATGAAAGTTATAATCAGCAGCAAATTTTTCGCGATGTTTTGCAACAATAGCTGATTTTCCATCTCCACTGCTGCCGCAAAGAAAAATTAGTACTTTCTGAGTACGTAGACTTTCTAATTTTTGAATATATGCTTTTTCTACATCTGTAACAATATGTAGGTATTTAAACAGTGTTGTCGAATCATGATTAAAAGTATGAACTGCTTCAGCCGAAGATTTTGAGAGTTTTGAAACAATGTGCTGCAAATTATTCATTAGTATTTGCGCCAATAATAATTTCACAAATATTTACACCTAAAGCATCAGAAATCAAATAAAGATGTTCTAAATTAAAGTGTTCTCGATTTTTATAATTCTCACAATTCGATAAGAACGAAGTGCTTTTGTGCCCTATACTAATAGCTAGTTCAAGTTGACTGATACCTTTCTCAGTTCTAACTCTTCTTACATTTTCACCAATTCGAATGTAGAATTGATCTAGCTTGTCTCTATCAATATTTGGAAAAACTTGCATTATGAAACCTTTGAAATGATTCTAGGTTTTTTGCAATTTTTTGTAAATCATATATATATGATTTACGAAGCAGATTAAAGTATATTAATAACTTTTTTCAAAACACTCTTGCACCAGCGTTCAATACTATCATCATCAACATCCCCTTTTTTATGCTCTTTTTGTTCA
>Ga0265294_10003325_pt1 | contig 20627 bp, 30 predicted proteins | sample MunlanPumphouse3_FD_192504 | JGI IMG/M metagenome (GOLD analysis project Ga0265294, IMG submission 192504) | Groundwater microbial communities from a municipal landfill in Southern Ontario, Canada - Pumphouse #3 | ecosystem: Environmental > Aquatic > Deep subsurface > Groundwater | place...
TATCCTATCTAAACTATGCATTTCCTTCATAATGCGTAATGCTAATTTTTCTTTTGGAATAACTTTTAATTCTACTATTCGTTTATATATATATTCTAAATACCGTGGATTTATTAAGTGTTTATATGTTTTAATTTTATCAGCTAACCCTGTAAAGAAATCTGTTGTATATATAACCTAATTTTCCATTTCACTCTAAAATATATTTTCAATAGCATTTGTGTCATATTTTGAAACCATTGTTAAATATTTCCATATTGACCAAAATACTATATCATATTTAGCACCAGATTCGGTACTATAGTCCAACGTAATTACATCGTTAAATGATTTAGGATATTTAAATATACTTTCAAGAGACGGAATAAATATACCACGAATATCTAAATCAGAACCTTCTATTGCCGTATTATATAATGTTGATCCATAATAACCGCAATATACTATTTTTGAATCATAATTATTATTGCTCACAAATTGTCGTGAAATGACACTAAGTATAATAAGTTCAATATTCGTCTAATTATAATAAAAATCGTCATTTAACCTTTGTGAAAACAGTGTTTTTGTAATATTCACTATTATCATCATCCTCATCATGTATTATATCACCAATTCTACCTGTATCTATAAACATCATTTTATCAAAATCTATCTTAAATATTACAGATTTATATGCCTTACCATGTCTGTTTTTTGCAATAAACAATGAAACTAATCCATCATTAAAATTTTCTTCGGATCCATTTAATATAATTACCGCATCTGATACATGAGCTTTACCACCAGATTCATTAATATCTTCTAAATCAATCTTATCTTTTTTATATGAGGATTTAACTACTTGTGTTGGTGAAATTACAATCGCATTTCTTTCTTGTGCTAGTTGCTTTAAGTCAGATGCTATTCTAGATAATCGTATTCGTTCTTCTTGCGTTTTCTGGGACTATCTCATTAGATCAAGATAATCAATTATAATAACATCTGGCTACCTAAATCCTGAATTCATTCGTATTTGAATATATGTATCAATCATTTCTTTAGTTAATGTTTGAGATGGTACCGATTCTATGTCTAATATACCATCATTAGAATTAAAAAATTCTTTCAGTCTTATATCCTACTAACTATCCTTTAAATTGTTAATTGAGGTCTTTGTTATACACTAAATAAGCCTATCCATAGTTTCTTCCGCTGTATTTTCTAATGTAAATAACATTACAGACTTACCTTGTTCTAAAAAGTTTTTTACTAAATTGACACTAAAAACACTCTTACCTGCTCCTGTCTTACCAGCAATAAGATATAATCTGGATTTTTGCATACCCCCGAACCATATTACTTCATCTAATGTCTTAAACCCCGTTAATATTTTCTCGTGAATAGTATATTTTAATTGTTGATTACGTTGTTCAATAACATCATCTACTGTTTCTTTTGATAATATCTAAGTATTATTCTTTGACGTTAATGTCTATAATTTTCCCAAATATGAAAGCATAGCTTCATTCATTTTTCTAGAAATACCACCCATGTTAGTTACATTCTATAATTCAGTAACACCCTCAGATACAACATCAATAACTTGATTTATATATCTATACGTTATACTTTCTTGAATTTTTTCTTCTAATACACGAATAAATTGATCTTCTGTAAGTATTGGTTTTTCTACTACATATTTATTATAATAAACTTCCTAATTTTCTTTTAGGTCGGGAATAGCTTCCTTCATCATAATCCAACCATCAAAGCCATTATTCTTAGATTTTATTATAGACCCCAATAATTTCTTTTTTTCTTTTACTTCTTTGGTATCTGATTGATGAACATTTACAATATCATCATATGTTTTACTATCATCTTTTATTATGGTTTCATAAAACACCATTTGGGGATTAGAACTATTTATACTATACTAAATCCACGAATCAAGTACTTCTTCACCCATAGTAATACTTAATATTTTAGACATATACTCGACCACCTTTATTGTTATTTTATATAATTATAACACAAACTATATATTTTGATATGAATTAAAGGTTAATTTTGGAAGTTTTTAATCCCTAAATAATAGAATAGTTTGCCATAGAAACTATATCATATGATGATAATATTTTCATAACTTCGTGTATAAACATATTTTCATGTTTGCCATGTATTCTGTCATCTACATATTTATTAATACCCGCAATTGTATCTTTTTGTGTTTTAGAATTTACCATATTATCTACATTATTTATATCCACAATATTTACCATTTTATAATTAGAATAAAGTATATCAATTGATTCTAATAATTTACTTTTCATTGTTTTTATTGGAAATTCAGAAGTAGTAATCTATTCTTTTATATCTTCTTTTGTCATCTTAGTAGTAATTTTATCATGAATTGAATCAATAACTTGTTGCTATTTTTTTGGTCCATATTTTGATAACCCCTATATATTATCAGATTTATCACCCTAAATCTATTTTTGAAAAATAATATGGTGGGGTTTTATATCATAAAAATTATCATAATTATATTTATGAATCATCGTCTTTTTGTAACTATCATATATAAATACAATTTCTGGGGTTTCATCAGACAATAATTGCTTAAAATCATTATCTGAACTTACTATTAGATGTATTATTGGTTTCTTATACTTATCCATAACATATTGGTAATAATCAATGCCTTTTCTTATTACAAAATCCCCTTCACTGTAATAAACATTTAGACAATTTATTTCATTACTTAATTGCTACATTATTGTCTTGAACTAATCTAATTCACTTTTAAAATTATCTTTTTCGTCTAAATAATCTTTTAATTCATCTTCTGTAAATACTGATGTATCAACTATTCTATTCTATTTATATTCTTTATTTAATTCAGCATGAGATTGACTTTTTCCTTTTTCAAACATTATATTATAAAATACCTTATGCGGAAAAGATTTTTCATAATTACTAATTAACCCGAACACAAATCGTAATGACTATAATAATCCTCCAACATCTCTATTATTACTATCATTTAACGTGCCATAAGTGCGTTTGAATGATCGAATAAATAAATTCATTCCGTCAATCCAAACATCAATATATGGTATTTCATTATTTGCTATATCAAATCCGTGATATTTAAATTCTTTGTCTTTTATTATATATGGCTGTTTCTATTTCATATTGCCCCCTATTAACCAATTGAAAATAACATCAAGTTCTTACCCTACTTATCTTTATATTCCTGCTACATAATCTATGTTCTGACTTCTTCAATTAATGGTCGTAATTCAGTAAATTGTGTCATCTTTTCTAATACTTGCTTATCATAAAAAGTAAAATAATCAATCTTTATAAATTTATCTAATTTTCGAGTAATCTCAATAGTTTCCTCTAATAAATCAGGTAACGTTGAAATTATACAATTTAATTCAGTTGCTTTTTTTGATTTTAGATTAAATATTTCCTTAGCTTTATTAAATAATTCGGGATTATATTCCTTAAATATAACCACAGGAATTTGTAATAATTTATCTGTAATAACATCTGGAATATTAATGCCAATCTATTTTGCAAATAACATTCCTCTAACATGACCTGGAATCACCTTATAATTGGCCAAATTTAATTGAGTAATACTTTTTGGTGTCCCAATATCTTCTAATGGAAACTTACGCATTTCTTCATATTTATCTAATAGTTCTTCTTTGGTTAATTTACTATATAACTATTTTTTGAAGAAATCAGATAGTGTAGGTTTTACACTTTGAGGAGTATCTGATCTTGCCAATTCAATACCATGAAAAACTTCATTATCATTAAAATCTACTCCATAATATCTTTTTTTAACTCCAAATAATCTCAATTTCTTAAATATTTTATCAACATCTACCTATAATGTATTCTGTATTTTATTTTTTTCTATATTACAAAAAAGAGTTAAAATACGATCTAATAGTTGATTATTAATATGTTTAGAAAGTATATTCTACATCTGTTCTATTTCGTCTTTATTTGCATTTTCTTTATGTTTATAATTATTTAATACGGAAAACTAACTATCGGTATCGCCATATATAACAGTAGCTCCCGTAGGTGAGGTATTTACAAGATCTACACAAGTTGTTAGCATATACCTACTCTATGCAGTAACACTACCCGAAACAGTAACATCAAATAATGGTGAAAACCTATAACCCAAATATCCATAAATCGAATTAATAATAATTTTATAATTCCATTGCTTGAGATCATATTCTACTTTATTTGGATCATCATCCTACGCTGTTTTATATAAACGTTTATATTCCATTCGCTTATCAATCAACATTTTTACTGCCTTAGGTATCATACCCATAAAATCTAATCTATAACCTACTTTTTCTCCATCCATAACAGATGTAAGATCAGAACATGGTATTCCTTTCTGTTTAGCTTCATCTAACTATTTACCCTTTAATAGAGTATCTGGACTTATATTAAAAGTAATAATAGTATTTGGGTATAGACTAGCATAGTCTAATACAACTACATTATCAAATGTTTTATCTTCTGGATCTAATACAATAGCACCCTGATAACCAGCATTACCCTAATATCTAACATATGAAGGTATAACAATATTATCATTAAATGTAGAATGATATATCATCTATTCTACCATTCTAGATGTGTGCATAATTTGTGATAAAGGAATTTTTACTAATTCTTGTAACGCTGTTATCATTTTTATAAGCCGTTTAGAATTTTCCAATTCTACCAATACTTCTACGTCTCTAAATATGTAATCAATAAACTTTTGAAAGTCATCATAATAATTTAAAAATCCCTTACTTTCTGTCTTACCTGATATTCCCTCAAATTTAGCTACACCATCAAGAGATTTAGAAGGGGGATTCTTGCCTGAATATTTTAAATATAAATCCATATAATCTATCAATTCAATTCCTGGCATTTTATTAAAATGCTATACTTCTCCATTATTACTTTTCTTAATATAAATATCTGCTTCTAATCCATCAATTAATGACATTTGAGACTAATCATTTAATTCATTCTTAACCTTATTTATAAGAAATGGAATATCAAATTCATTTGAATACCACCCACTTATTACATAAGGTTCTGTATCCTTCAATAACTATACAAAAAATTTTATTAATTGTTTTTCGCTTTTAAATATTTGGATTATTTTATTATCATCTTGTGTAAGTTGTTCGGTACGATTGCCATCTGGATCGACTACAAGTGCAATATATTTTTTAGCAAGACTGTCATATATTGTAATAGATATTAATTTAGAAAGTGCATTATCAACTATTTGTTGCATAGACAAATCAGAATTAGAACTAAAATTATCTATTTCTATATCTAAAAACCATATTCTAACCCTGCTATTATTTATCGTTATATTAGGATCAGTTAGAATCCCATATCTAAATATATTTTCACCATATATTACCATATCCCTACGTTTTAATTCTTTTAGCTAATCAAAATATGGTTTAACAGACTATTTAGTATTATCAAATTTTATACCCACTAATGGCTTATGTAAATAATTCATATAATCTGTAATGATCTCAGTATGCTTTGATAATTTTTCTAACGAACCAAATTTTGATTTCATTACATTAAAAATTGTAGATTTTGTAGATTCGTCAATATCTACAAAAAACATTTTATCTAAAAATATGTGAGACCACCTACCATTCTATTTTTTATAGTAGGCAGTCCCAAGATTATCATACCAATAATTTTTTATTTCCATTGCTACTCCTTAAAATTTTTGCAGTTGTTTTACTCCAATTATAAGACCATTTTCATCCCGTATTACACTAGATGGGGAAGTATCAGGGGAAACTACATCTGGTCTGTGTGTAAGAGCTTGTGCTACAAAGCTGCTCACTATAAATATAGTATTTGGTTTTGGATTTGGCATATTTTCCACTTGACCAAGTTCTGTTTTCATTACGGGTATACCATTTATCGTACCAAGATTAGTTACAGTCGATTTTACCCGCGGTATAATTCCTGATGGCGGGATAACTATTGGTTCTTGATTATCAGTTACAATTACTACTTCATGCGGTGTGCAATTTTCTAATGTTACATTAGTTAATTCCATTATTCTTTCCCTCCTTAAATTGATTAAATTCATCATATCTTATGTATGATTCTTTGAAAAATTTATTAAGAACCTCTATCAAAATTTCTTTTCTCTCTTCAATTTTTATATAAATTCATCCTTTAATTGTTTAACAATAAACTATTGATGATGGTCTCCATAATAGTTTAGTTTTATTATAACTAACTTGAAAATTATCATCAAATGTTGTTCTCAGTGTAATACATTTTGCTTTCAATGATCGTATAGATCCTATAACTATACCTAATCTTCTGTGTTCTGCTTTAACAATATCCCAATGTTTAAAACCATTCTTTTCTGTACAAGTCTTTGTTGGATTATCCTCCCATATTTTAGTTCGTCTCGGTATTATCATATACGGCTTACACATATAATTATTTGCTCCAATCATAGCTGAAGCATCATAATGGTGATCTTTTTCTAATCCAAGTGTTTTTCTAACCATTGCTGTCATCCAACCATAACAAATTTCTACTTTAGAAAAAATCTTTTTTAACTCATTAAATAAATACCATTTTCCCTGTTGAAGATATGCTGGATACTTAAATTGCTTAGGTTTTATAGTCAAACTAAACAATCCTTTATGTAAATTAGAATGACAAACATTACATAAAGTTACTCCATTACTAACAGCATTACTACCACCATTTGATTTATAAATAATATGATGGGCTTGCAAATTTTCAGTAGCACCACAATGTTGACATTTATAACCATCTCTCCAAATAACTTTCTGTCGCCAAGTATTACCCTCATAATCAGATTTCTGATATTCTTTTCCAATTAATTTATATCCTTTTGCCATTGATGAAGTATCAAACTGCCCTTGTTCAATAACACATTCAGTAATATTAATTCTCTTTTTTAAATCATTTATAACTCTTATAATAGAATCCTTTTTATGTTTAATACTCGGTGGAATCCAACCTTTTGTTACACGATTCAAAAATCTAGCTTGTCTGTGTCTTAATTTTCTACTTCTACGAGTTCTTCTATATTGAGATCTTTGTAACAACTTTCTACTAACATCTTGTCTTAATTTAATATTGCCAGCAAAAACAACATCATTTTTATGAGCTATGGATATTCCAACTTCTTTTGCCCCATCATCAATACCAATTTTAAATTCCCCTACTGGATTGACTATTTTTCTGTTTAACTGAATAGTAAATGGAACAACAGAATAAACTTTAGCCTTTCCCTGCTTCAATAAAATCCTAGCTCTTGCACTATTTGTTGGTAGTAATGGCGTTCCTTCACTATCTATTACAAAAACAAGCATTTAAGCTGTCTCCTTTCGGTTATTATTGCTCTCGACAAACTGCGTCCTGCCTCTTAACGATAGATTGAGCATTCTCACTATCTCACAGTTGCTACGGACTGAGCACATCCGTAGGTGTTTAACAGGAACAGGTAGCTGAACTAACTCACGGTTAGCAGTAACCGCTTAACAACCAGCTTAGTCTCAGAGCTTTGATTGCTGTACAATCAGTTTCTAACATCTGCTAATTAAGCTCCTTACTTCTATACTACCACACTTTTAATATATATACATTACAAGTTATTAAACAATGTCTAAAATTCTAATGTATCTATCTAAATTATTGAAGAATTAAGAATATTCCATAGAAGGATTTTATATTGTCTATCTGTTATTTTTGTGCTTGGATAAGTAGATGTAATCTATTCACTTAATCTATCATCTTCAACAAATTTAGATACTACTCCTATATCTGAAAGATTATAATTTCCTATATTAAATTTATTATTCATCAACGAATACATTTGTTCTACTTCATCAATACTTCCTAAAAATATTTTTTGTAGCTATAATTTAATTCGTTGATTATCTAAATTTAATGGTGTAAAATAGAAAATTTCAGTTAAAGACTACTGATTATTCTATAATATTTCTAATGGATTATATACCTTACCGTATAATTCTTTCATTTTAGTTACATACAATTTATCATCTACAATTAAATTAATAAAGGTTTCCTACTACTGGTAATTATTAGCATAATATTTTTCTTCTTTTGGTTTGTTTAGATCCTAAATAAAAAAACATCGCCACATTACATGAAAATAGCACTCATCCTAAATTATAACATAATCCTAAAACGTTTTCCTATGTACAAATAATTCATCTGTATATCTCCATTTATCATAAATCATACGCTGTATCTAAAATATTAAACTTTTTCGTGATACAAATAAATTTCGTTCCATTAATACAATTCCCCCATTGTTAATATTTAAAGACAATTAAGTTAAGCGAAAAATCATTTTAGCGTATTAATTTTGATTAAATTCGTTAGGAGGCGATTTTATGAATAAAAATAAATCCGATAAACTCAAAGAAATTATAACAGAATAGATTACAAACACATAGAAAAATACAATATTGACTAAGGATAATATTACCAGACTATTAGAAAGTAAATCTAAAAAAGAATAGAAATATCAATTACTGCAATCATTTAATGTTATGCTAGATGAAATATTAGAAGAATAGGTAGAAATGGTAACTGAACAAGAATAGACAGAACCGCAAACACAAGATATTTCATTAGCACAATAGAAAGATAAATAGTTGGCACATTATAAGAAACGATTTTAGGCATATAAATCAACTTTAGATGATGAAGGTAATCCAATGAAAACATATACCGAAAAACTAACAATAAAAGAAAAAGACGGATTTATATATATAATTGGTGAAGGTAGTGAATATCTAGATTATATAGTTCTTTAGAAATATGATGATAAAGGTAACTGGTTATCAGATAGCTCATTTTTAATTGGTGATGATTATAATAATTTGTTTGTTCAACAATAGAACAAGAATGTAAACAATTTAATAGACATTGTGTTTGGTGTTTAATATGATTGACTTAAAAACTATTACAACCATTTAGTGGTGTTAGATTTAGTTAATGTTTGGAATGTATTTTTCTCAATTATTATTTCCAGAGATATATTAGGAAATATATTCGGTAATTAATGAACCCCAACTTCCCGAAGAATATACATAGTATTTAATGGATCAATCAAATGGAGTAGAAATTCTAATAGTTACAGGTGAACCACTATATAAATAGTTATAGTGGATAAATTCATATTTTGTAGAATATATCATAATAGACAAATATTATAACCCCTCAACAGATACATCTTACATTCAAATAAGATTAAAGGAGAGCTATAAATGAATATATATACATTAAAATAGGGGGATATTTTATTATATGATATATATGGATAGACAGAAATAACAAAATTTTTAGATAAGTAGTAGCCAGAAATTTAGGAATATTTAAAAACTCTTCTTTCTAATGTTATAACAACTTTAGTTCCAAACAAAATACTAACATTTTTATAGTCTAAATTATTCACATCAAAAATAACAAAACGATTTATTTTATTTGTATTGAATAAAATGCTAAGAGGAAACTATATTCATTAGGAAATTTATATAGGAAATGGGTGGTGTATGTCAGTAAACCTACATGGTGTATATATATCTAAATTGCCACTTAGTTTATTATCTATATAGGATATATATTCATATGATGGAGAATATAATACAAAAGATATTATTAATGAAATATAGAAATTATGGAATAAACCATATGATGTAGTATCGGATGTATTATAGGTATCTTCATATTTTCCTTAGTTTTTTGAAATAACAAGAGAATTGCAGGATATTGTTCATTACAACACACCCGAAAATTTTAGTGATTAGGAGCTTGTGTAGAGAATATACGAAAGAATAGGAATAAAATTATTCAAAAATTAGGAATATGTAGACTATAAAATGTTATAGGAAAAATTTAAAAAAATAGAAAATGTGGGGAACTAAGTCCCCACATCTTTAATTATACATTAACAAAATCAATAACTGCTATATCATTTATACAAACAAAAACATATCCATTTAGGGTAGTCAAAAGAGCATAATCATCTGAACCATTAAGAGCTTCTATAAAAGAATCTTTGCTTAATAGTTTAACCATACTTGTTTTACCACTTTTGAATGTTATTGCTACAGGAAATGGCTGTTTAAATTCCGTTGTTCTAATTTCATACGGTGTCTCTATATCCAGCATAGAAAAAGAATCATTCATAACGTAAACATCGCCAAAATCCAATACTTTATCCTTAAAATTTATTTCACCAAGTTCTTTTGTTGATGAAAATTTACTTGTCTTACCATCTTTTACAATACACGCTACAATCATCTTTCTTTTGTCATTACTCATTATTATATCTCCCCTTCTTTTTTTTATTAGAAATTAAAATGGTGATGGTTCATGTTTAGTAGTATTTGCAAAATCTCCCCATATATCATCTGGATCATTTGAAATATCAGTATCATTTTCCGTTATTGTTTCTACATCAGTATTTTCTTCGTTTTGACTTTCTGATCTCTTATTTACAAATTGATCCCATCCATTAGTTACAACTTTATCGGATGAAACATTAACAGGTTCATTTTCAAATTCATGATCAATTTCACGTTTCCATTTCATTAATATTGTAGTCAATTCAGTTTCTTCAAATTCCTTACTTGACACAATTAATTTGTTCAAATTAGATGAAATAAACGAAATTTGATCTTCTCCTAACTTTTCTTTAACTATACGTTCCCAAGTAAAATCTTTTGGTTCAGATACCTCAAGTTCAATATCACCCGATTGTGTCATTGTTACTTTGATCAATCTGTTAAATACTGAATCTTGAACTTTGTTATACAATTCATAAAACTTAGACAAGAATTCGCTTATATTGGTGGAATACGATATTACTACAATTTTTAAGAGATTCTTCTTATCAGTGGGATCGATTATTCCAAACTTAATGTTAGAAATTAGTGAATAAGTTTTTGCGTAGTCGTTAAGTGTTTTAGATAAATTTACTGTATCGCCCAATCCATCAAGACCATTTATTATCTGATCATTATGTTCGTTTTGTGCAATATAATTTTTTCCAAACCTGTGGACATTATCAATATGATAAAAATCTACTGGATTGCCTTCCTAATCCGTAGGAACAATTATCATTCCTACATATGATGTTCCCTTATTAAGGTACGAAAAATTAAAGTTCGTTCTTGTCTTTAGTTTCTCCATCTACACAATATCTTTTTTTATTTTCTCTGGGTTTAAAAACATATATATTCTTCCCTCCTATTATTATTCAACATATCAATTATACTATATTCTTTCTGATTATACTTTACAATATTATTAACTTGTCTTTACTGTTCCTGTATTGGTAATAATTGTTGATGGTCTAGCCTTCTACTATGCTTCTTTGAGATTTTTTACATATTCAGTGGTAGTATCTTCTATTTCCGCTTGTAATTCTTCTACGGTAATAATATCATGCTTTTTCAGGATCTCTACCAACGACTATGAAAGAATTTCTAAATGCTAAATTTTAAATGACATTTTATTAATAGTATCAGTAAGAAGGGATAATTGGTTAAATATAATATCCTACCCATTCTTTTCATCCATCATTTCTTCCATTGTTAGAATCTTTTTTTCTGGTTTTTCACTCATAATATAGTTACTCCTTTATTCAATATTTGTTTTAATTTATATTTAATATAATTTTGTATTTTTATTTTTTTCAAATCCTAAACCGTATTCAATTCTCCTGTATCCTTTATACCTTCTAACTCACCTATCATAATATTTCCTTTATATCCCGTCTATTTAATTTTATCTAAATTTCGTTCTATTTCACTAAATTTAACATCCTAATCTGGAATATATATTATTCCTTTAACATTTTTAATCGCAATTAGATGCTCAATATTATCATTTATAGTTTTACCATTCATAGACGATACAATTATATTTGGAAAATCATTAGTAATTAAACCAAACAATTTTATCTAATCAAATACGCCTTCTACCAAAAATAAAGTAACATTATCTATATTATAATCATCTGTATCTAAATTGTGTAATACAAAGGTTGGTAATCCCTGTTTTATTTTTGGTTTATAAAATATATATTTCTAAAATTCTTTTTTATCAGTATTAATAAAATTATCCATTAGTTTATTTACTTGTCTCTATTGAAATACCCCATCTCCTAAATCAAAATAAATTCTATTTAATAATATTCGTGGTGTATAATCACTGACTTTATGTATTTGTTCAGAAAAATAAGGAATAATTTTACGTTCTGTTAATAATTTATCTAAAATACTCTCCTATCCCTTTAATCTCTTATACAAATATGGCATATAAATTTTATTAATAATAGATTGCTCATACTACGTATTATCTTTTATAAGCTGATTATAAAAAGTATCACTTATTTTAATTAGTGCCTAGAAATTTTCATTAATAGATGCGGGTTCAGCATTAGTTGTAACATCAGTCATCATATCTTTCAAAAAAATCTATTTATCTTGCTAAGAAACATTAAGATAATACATTATCATTTTTCTAATATCATTTCCTTTTATACCACACTTAAAACAAATATACTTATAATCTTGTGATATATACAAATGACCTTTATACTTATTTTTACTGTCCCCACAAACTGGACAACGATATACTTCTTCATTAGTAGAAGTTGTTTGTATATGAGTTAAATATTTATCAATTATTTGCTTGTGCCTCAATATTCTGCTCCAATGAAATACTCATAATTTTAATTAAATAATCTCTAGCAGTAATAATTTCTTCTTCACTCACTTTAAAAGATCTAAGTACTGATGTAATTATATCATATAAAAAATCTCTAATTGACTACAAATGATATATATAATAACTATCCCCACAACGATCTACATCTTCTATTGTATAAAGGACAATTACCTATACTTTATTCGTATCCAACAAACTTAAACTTGTCTAACGTTCTTCCTCAGTAATTTCATAATAATCACAAATCTACTCAATTTCTATTTTATTATAACACTTTAATATATATAATTCTTGAAGATCAACACCTTGTTCCGAAAATAATGAGATTTCTATCTATTTATTTCGTACCTAACACTATATTTTTATTTTTTCTAATTTCTAATTATACTAATCTAATTCTTTTTTCACTTTAAATTTTCTACCATCAGATGCTATATATATTTTTGACTTTACAGGTATATATGCTAATTCTTTTTTCATTTTACATCATCCATTTTATTCAGAGTATCTGCAATTGTATATGTAAAAGTATAATAAAAATCATTTAATTCAGATAGTTTTCGATCAACATGTAATTCTCCATATTCATCATAATATATTATATTATATAGAATATAATGTAAATATGGTTCAAATTTTGGTAAATCATCATTATGAACAACTTCAAAATATGTTACAATTGCATCAAACTCTTCTTGAGTATTAATTCTAACTAACAACATATCATACTATTCTATATCATCATAATCATTTGTTTGTTCACCAAACTCAAGAACAAGTGGCTGAATACGCTTTCTCATATTATCAAAACTTGTCTTGAATTTATTTCCTGTTTCATAATCTAAACAATCCCATCTATTATCAAACTCTTTACCATCTTCTGCAATATATACATCTACTGGATGCGTTTTAGTTAACCATTTTCGTTCATATGTCATACTTTATTTCCCCCTTATCCACTTTTTGTTCTATCCTGTCTATAATAGTATGTATAATAAACTCAAGTTCCTTTTCGGACATAAATTCCTTATATGAACTAACAATATCCGATACATACTCATTTAGACTACTTATAATATATGAATATCCATCATAATAACTTATTAATTCAGAATAATATACAATATATGTAAATTTCCTGTCATTTAAATCTTCTATTATATGTTAGTCTTGTATTATTCTAGGATACATATATTTTAACCCATAATAGTTATTGCACACAGATTCTATTTCTTTCTTATTAGTAACTTTAAATATTCTACATTCCTTGCCAAACTTATTAATATCAATATCTATGGTTAGTTTTGGTAAGGTAGAAAATACCTAATTTAATTCTATTTTTTTATCGTGTTGTTCACATTCATACTTGTTAGAAAATATAGTACCATCAACCTATTTATATGCACGTATTTCTTTCTACATTAAATTACCTCCTATATAATAATCAGTATAATGATAACATATATGATATTACTTTTAGTTTCAATAATGTAAAATAAATGCCCCGAAGGGCATTTATTACTTCAAATCATTTATCATCTTTTCTTTAAACGCATCAAAATTGTGAATAATATATGCATAATCAAAAATCTTTGGGTTTAATCCTGACAATCTTAATATATTATCTTCGGATGCAAATGGAGTTAATCCGTATGATGAAACAGGATTTATTAATGTTAGTTTATATTCAGACTTCTATCGTTTCTGTTCATTAAATATAAATAACATATCATCTATTTCGTTGTCTGCCCATGTCATTTCATCACTTATTATAACCAAATTATCGTTCTAATATGGCTTATTTACATATTTAATTAATGACGATTTAAGCTAAGTACCACCAGACATAGCACTAAATTCACTATCAAATTTATCTAAAATAAACCAATATAATTCCAACGGTCTGCTTAATAGATATTCGGATTTAATATTTTTATCTAAATGCTAATATACTTCACTAAGATCCTTATAACCAAATGGTAATGTTGGTAATACGTTCTTTCCGTAATAAGCACTCATATAAGTATTATTATCTCTTTCGAGTAAACCATCTATAAAGAGATTTAATTTTGTATTAACTTTGCTAATATACCCAAGAGTTAATATTAATGCAATATATTTAGATGTAGTCTTAATCCATTCTGGATTAAACATAGAACCGCTAATATCTAAAATAATATCAAAATCATCTTCAAATCTATATTCTATATTTTCGAAAGACTACAATATCTATTTATTAAGTAGATCAACAATATCACCACTTAAATCTGGTCTTTCGCCATTTCGTGTGCTTACTAAAAGATCAAATGGGTTCAACAATGTTATATTATTACTGATAGCATCTTCCAATCTGATCTTAATTAGATTGATGACTTCTGGATCATTATCTTCCTAAAATTTAGGTAAATTTCTAATCAACGCATTTAGTGGAATATCAAATTTTACTTTATTCCCGCTTTGAATTTTATTAGAATCCTATTCTAATTTTCTGGTCAATTTTTCTTTTAGCTCTTCTTTGGTAACTTCTGAATTAGTTACTAATCGTATGAATTCTTCTTGATCTAATTTCTATTTACCTTCTATAATTTCTTTGAATACCTTAGCCAGTTCAACAGTTGCGGGTTTTGGTCTATATAATTTTATAAGATCCTTTAGTTTTATTTCTCTATTTTCAAGTCTGTGTTTTATCAGAGATTTCTTATCAAAACTTTCCAATCGTTTCTTAGCTAATGTCTTTAAGAATGTTGGAATTTGTGAGATTTTAGCTCCTGTAATATATGAATAAGTCCATACTACATCTGCTAACATATCTGGTCTTGATATCCATTTATTAAACTTAGACTTTATAATTTCCTTACAAGCATTAGTCCCATAACTCTGATCTAATGTTATCATCTAAGATACCTATCCAACAATAACCTATACAGAAGTTCTTAACTTGAATTTAGTAGCTGCAAAATTAGCAACTGCTAATGCATATGTGGGATCTAAATACACATCAGAAATAAATCCTCTTAATACTTCTGATGTATTTAAATAATATGTTGGAGCATTTGTAAAACTAAGCTATCTGAATAGCAATCTTTTGTCGTGCTGCAACTTATTAAGATGCATAAAATTACTCTAAAATTCATTAGAAAACATTTGAGATACTTTAGTTTTCTTCATTGCCTAAGTTCTGTTTAACATTTTACTTCACTCCTTTTTTAATATAAAAGGGGGCATTATAGCCCCCAGTGTGTGATAAGGTAAAATCGGCAACGTTCTCCAGTATGATTTTTGACCTATGACTCGCCACCTGCAACCTTATTAGTTAATCAATACATAATAACAAATATGTGGGGTCTAAAATCGTGAATGATGTGAATTTACAATATTCAAGAATCGTAAGTTATTAACCTATGGATCATTCACTACAAGACTCTAAATATATTATATCAGAAAAAATATATGTTGTCAAGTTAAGTATATGTTACAATAATCTTAATAAATACCACGCTGATTAACCGATCACTACTCGTCAGTATGTCGTATCAACGTGGGGATTAAACCTAAAGAAAGGGGTCGTATACGACCCCAGACATCTACAAAATCGCTTAATTAAGTCTAAAATCGTGAATGATTAGTATTTACAATATTCAAGAATTGTATTTTCACAACCTATGGATCATTCACTACAAGACTCTAAATATATTATATCAGAAAAAATATATGTTGTCAAGTTAACTATATGTTACAATAATTTTGATTCTATAATAACCCTACAATTTATATCTAATTCAACATCTTTCTCCAGTAAATTATTTATTATTTGATACCTAGATTCAGATATACAGAGTTTAATGGAAAAATCATCGTCTTTATCCTTATTTTTAAACGCTATCCAGCATTTACCATTATTATCTCGTTCAATACTCTCTATAATAACACGTTTATTTTTGTAAATATCAAACATCATTCATCCTCCAATAATTCTAATTCTTTATCCCAATAATTTTTCCACCATATATTATCCAATAGATGCTATATTTTTTCTGTTGGTACTGCTTCATCTATTTTATTATTTGTCTATTCAGTATTTATCAACCATCTGTATGTATTCCCAATTCCCCAACTATACCCTAATGTAATAATAGGTTCAGTTGGTATAATATTTTTCAAAGTAAAAAAATAATAAATCCATGTTAAGTATAAAGAACCACTAAGCACCTATTTATATGGATCATACATATCTTCAAATGTAAATTCTGTTTTATAAAATCCATTAACAGTATCTAATGCAACTTTTGTCATTTGCATTAAACCCCGCTATATATATGATTCCTAATTTATATTCCACTAAGATTCAGTTGAAATCATACCAAATACATATTGAATAGTAGGAAAACTAACTCCCCATACTTGTTTTCTTCTTTTTTGTATTTCACCCTAATCTAATATCTATTCTATCTAAATATTTTGTAAATCGGTCATAAAAATTAGGCACAGGAAACCACGGGGCTTGCCTCGTGGAGGAATGTGCCCCTCCTTTCAATTAAAGTTGTTGTTCTTGCAGTTAACCTCGTACAGTTTTTCTTTACATTTACTGACGGATTGATTACCTTACCTTCTAAATCAGATATGGTAAAAAATCCTGTACTTCTTTTGCCCTTGATAAAGCCAGTAACCTTCGGTGTTTGGATATAATCAAACTTTCTCAACCCAAACAGTTTGCCTGTTGGTATTCTTTTCTCGGAACGACTGCCTTTCGTTTGTTGATAATCACCGTTAGATACGTGTTTTTTGAAATAGATGTTATCGGATAACTCAACAATCTCACCTTCTTCACAACATATTGCTACAGCGTCAAAATGGTGAGACTTGGGTAATTGTAAGATTTGTTCTCTCTTGAACTTAGTCTCATATCCAAATGTTTCTTCAAAATCACCAAACCGTTTTCTTAATTGAGATTTTACAATACCAATCTCTGTAGCGTGTTTTGTTTTGCTTCTTGCACCCTTGATTTCAAACTCTCCGTTGTGAAGTTTCTCATGGCAATCTGAACAAAGAACAATCAAATTTTCTGGAGAATCTGTTCCTCCGTTACTTCTAAAAACAACATGATGAACGTGCAATTTACCTTTCCTGGTTTTGCATTTCTGGCATTGATATCCATCACGATGCAAAACATAGGCTTTTACATTATAGAATCCTTTTTGATTGCCTTTCTGGTAATCCCATCTTTTAACATCAGGATTGGATATCTTATGGATATCAAAACTTGCTATCTCAACTTTCCAGCGGGACACAGGTAATATAGATTCAACAAACTTCTTTTCCCTCAAATGGGAATTAACTTTTGATTTAATGCTTGGAGCAAGCCTACCTTCTTTTCGCATAGAAGCTCTGTTTTGCCAACGAGCTTTTCTGTATCTTGTTTTTCTGCTTCGTCTGATTCTACGATACATTCTTCTTTGTTCCATCTTCTTTGAAACATCCTGACGGATTTGAACTTCTGATTGATAAACTACTTTTCCGTTTACAGTAGCAGCACAACCAATCGTTTTGCTGCCTGTATCCATACCAGCAACGACTTCTTGTGTGTTTTCTTCACAATCCCATAATAGTTTGATTGTGAATGGGGTTCGTTTAATTACCTTTGCTTTACCTGCTTTTAGCAAATGTTTTGCTTTAGCAGGCTTGCAAGGCATTAACGGATTCCCATTTTTATTAATTACATACACACACATGGCTTTAGACCTCCTTGTGTATTAGGATTATGCGTATTTCCAAGCTCGGAGTACTTGGAAAATTCGGCTTCCTCTCGCTCGCTTATCCAAAGGTTTAACGCAATACACACTGTTCCTACCACACGGAATTGTTTAATGTATTGCCTTAGAGGGTGGAGCTGAGGCGGCACCCCAACGTAACTAATTTCTTTGGTAAGGTTTAACAACTTTTCCCTCCTGTTGTTGAGCTGGTAACCTTGTGGCTTTCCTTCAAAAGCCACGGGGATTGCCCCGTGGTAGGTTACAATTATACACCCTCTTAATGATGTGGGTCAATGGATTTTAATTTCGTATAGTATTTAGGATCTTCATCTAAATGATCCTTTGCTATAGATTTCTATATTTCTTCATCTTCAGAATGATTATCGTCTAATTCTACTTGTATTCCCATTTCTAATTCTTCTGGATTATAGTTTTCATCGGGTCTATCATCATCCATAGAAGGATTATCTATCATTACACTTTCGTCTAAATCTAACAATTTATTAAGGTCGTTCATATTATCACCTTCCATATTATATTGTTTAACTTAAAGAAAAAAGTATTATTTCAATTAAATTATTATATCAAAATAAACTAATTTATGTATTTCACGGAGGTAAAAAAATCTATGCCAAATTACGCATATATATGTGAGAATTGTGGTAATATAACGTTAGAACTAATGACATTTGAGGAATATGATAAAAACAGAGACAACATTATTTGTAAAAAATGTGGTCACAAAATGATTAGATCATATAAACCAACAGCAGTAATATATAAAACAACAGGATTTTATGCTAATGATAGTTTAATAGATGATCCCTAGATGGATAAAATGATGGGGGTAAATTCTAAAGGCAAGTTAGATGGAGAAAATTCAGTATATTAATAGGAGATGATTAGATGAATTTAGAAATAGATGTATCATTAAGTTATAAAACAGAATCAGATAAAATTTAGCCATTATTAAATTTTATAAATAATGAAGAAACACTAAAATAGCTGTTAAAAAATGGAACAATAGCTTGTGAAGATTGTACATCATTAAGAATTCAAATTGGCGAAGAAGATATTTATATATATAATTATACAATCAAAATAGGTAAAACTATTATATAGGATCAAGAATTCTATATAACTAATAAAGAGAGTAATTTTGAAACCGTTAAATATATACTATTAAAGTATATTAAAGATAATTTAATTCTGGTGGGGGGATAATAATGCCTAGATATAAAAATAACAGTAACACATATGATTTACCAATTTCTTATGTTTAGAATGATGGTTTGCTTTTAACTAAATATATAGAGAAAGAAGGCGGAACAGTCGATATAGAATACTATATACCCGAATCTTTAAGACATACATTAATTTCTATTGATGATATGGATGTATTGCCCGTACCATCGCCTGTAATTAATACAAAAACAGAATCAATCACTGTATAGGAAACATTTATTGATTATACACCCGATGATGAAACATTAACTGTAAATAGACAAGAAATGTTAATTCAAAATGATACATAGGATTTAGTATATGTATGGATAAATCATAGTTTCGATGAAACAGATCCAGTAGAAGTATAGTAGTAGATAGAAAAATAGATACCTGTATTGTAGGGAAATAGTATAACTATAACAGTGCCAAGTTATTCATTCTTAGTTAGACTTGAATAGTTAGATTTGGGAACTGTCTATGTAACGTCTACAATAATATTCTGATATTTGGATATTATATACGTCAACTACCCACCACTTAGCACCTATGGTGCTTGAAGTGGGGGCTTGTGTAGCCCTAGTTGACTAGCCTAAGCGAAAGCTACGTTAGGTAATTGCATACCCTAGAATGATGCCTTAGTTCTAGGCTCTATGGTGGCTCTGTAAACAGTCCTGAGGGGTAAGGACAGTCAACCACGATTTTTAGAGTTTTCTTGTAAAACACACATTACCTAACATTGGCGAAGGGCAACAACTCCTAAAAGGAGGAATACTTTATGTTAGTATTCGTAAAAAATAAGCATGGTAAAAATTTAATGCCATGTAAACC
>Ga0265294_10003326_pt1 | contig 20625 bp, 14 predicted proteins | sample MunlanPumphouse3_FD_192504 | JGI IMG/M metagenome (GOLD analysis project Ga0265294, IMG submission 192504) | Groundwater microbial communities from a municipal landfill in Southern Ontario, Canada - Pumphouse #3 | ecosystem: Environmental > Aquatic > Deep subsurface > Groundwater | place...
CTGTAAATGTTGTCGAATTCGGGAAAACGATTCCATCAACTCCACCGGGGGTTCCTTCATCACCATTAAAAGTGGTCCAAGGTGAGAAGCTTGTAGCAAAATCAGCATAGTTTTCAAAACTATCTGTAAATACTGATGATAATGAGCTACCGGAAAGGTTTATCGTGATATCACCACCGTTGGTGGTAATCACAAATGCCTGATTATCAGTGCCGTAATCTAAGGGCTCGTAGGTGAAACCAAATTCATGTATTTGCCCAGCCACGAGACTTATATCAAGATTGAGGTTGGTTTTAAACTCTGCATCACTAAGGTCCGTAACGGAGGTGATAGTTAATTCTCCACCTGTGGTATTAGAAATCTGGAAAATGTCGCCGGAGTAGGCAGCATCTCCTGGGGCAAATGAACCTGCAGCCCAAGATCTGATATTTAAAGCTGGTGTAGGTAGAGGATTAATCCATAAAAGAGGACCGGTTACTTGATCAATAATCCACGATCTGTTCTTATTTCTAACAACCGAACAATATGTTTCAAAAACGAAGTAATATTCACCGGGAGTGAGGTCATTTATGGTGTAAGCAAAGGTTTCTGCAATATTGCCAAGTGTAGCTTTTGTTGAAAAGTAAGTATATGGTCCTGTGGGACTTGTAGAATAACCAACCTTAATCTGTTCACCTTCGGGAGAGCTTCCTGCTCTTGCTTTAAATGTCAATTCAGGTGATGTGGCATCAACTACAACTTTTGCAGTTCGAAGTTTCTTTCCGCTTAGAATGGAGCCTTGACCGGTTTTATTATAACGCGCTGAATAAGAACCGGTAATGCTGTTAACTCCAGAACGACCAAATGTATTGTTAGTAACAGTCCAACCGTTAGGTGGGAAAGAAGCACTTTCGAAACCTTCGTAAAGGGCAGGAGCTCCCATAGAACCGGGTTGAATACCGACAACTGCTTGTTGGCTTTCATTATAATTATCTCCAGCGGGATTTAGATTACTTAGAGTAAAGTAACCATTATACGCACCATTCCAACCCCAGTTGATGTGAAAGCTGTTTGTCCCCTGGTAGCCATCAAGGATAAAGGCATGACCACCGACATTCCCTGCTCCACTGTAATAAACAGGGCGTCCATTATTGAGTTCACCTTCCATTAAGGTATTCCAGTTTTCTGTAGAATAAGCTGATCTCTCTTTTAAGGAAACGGACTCAGCATAGCGGAAATAATGAGTTAAGGCAAAGGGTACATCTGTGCTGAAAGAACTAGAAGCATTTGGTTTATAATCCATGTTCACAGCAACACCGGCATGGTAGCAAAGAGTGGCTACAGAATTATTGGTGTTGTTCACAGAATTTGGCATTCCGCCCCAGTTGTAGGTAGTATTACCAAAATCAGCAGTTTGCTCACCATACTCCGGATAGGTTACCGAAGTGTAAGAATTGGAGCCATTGCCAACAGCAGGGTAACGCCAGAATCTCATAATCTGTGAAATAGCAGTTGCTACACAACCTACCGGTGAATCCTCCGGACATAGTGCATTATAATATTCCCCTTGTCCCCAGGTAGAGGCAATGAGAGGATAAACAGCGCGGAAATTTCTGTTTGCTGTGAAACGACTTGCATTAACATTGTAGTTATTCCAAAGCTGAGTAATTTCAGAGTCGGCACTCATTCTTTGTGTAACAATCTCATGCATTTGATTGTTCCAGCTTTTTAACATGCCCTGAAGTTGAATAGGAATCTCATATTGATTCCAAGTGTTTTGTGTACTATATCCTATGATAGGTGTGGCAGAATTATCTGCAGAAATCAGCACAAAACCGGTAGGCTTTAAATTAACAACATATATATAATGGTTGGTATATCCGGAATCCAAGGCTTTAGTCTCGGCGACCTCATAGCTTGAATCCGTTCTTTCTGTAATAAAATTAAGAGCTACGCGGCTTGCCTCTCTCTTAGAAACAGGCGAAGCAAAGATACAGCTTGCTAAAATAAGTAAAAGTAGTATGAAAAAGATGTTTCTTTTCATGATTAATCCTTAAATAATTTAAATGTTACGTAAGACATTAGCGCATCCAACAATGTGGTACGACATAAATTTAATTTTGATGGGTAGTGGTTAAAGTTTATATGTTCCCAAATATTGGTGTACATTCTAACTTATTGTTTTACGGTTATTTGAGATATTTTGAGTTCTCGCTTCTTACAATTTATCTATGGTTTGATGACTGTTTACATTGTTTTGTATTTTCACTTTTACTGTCAAGCTCATTTTCTAATGCCATCCCTTTCGTAACGCATTTAAGTGCCTAATCTCTCCTCTTGCTGACAGCACTAAATGCAGACTAAATTAGTTGTCTATCATAAGCTTTGGTTATCTCATTACCAGGGTCAATATGGGTAAAAAAGGATAGAAAAAAGATGGAAAAGAAAACAAAAATAGGACAAAAAATAGGGTACCCGCAAGGGATACCCCTACAATCAAAATGATTATTAGTCTGTTGCCATGATTACGTAAAATGCATAAGGATAGTTTCCTAAGTCCGGATCAACAAACTCAGTCTGGGTCGTGGTTCCACAAAGATAAGTGAATGCACCATCAACATTAAAGCTACGGTACACATTGTAAGATGTGGCGTTCTGGACAGGCAACCACTGAATCTTGATTCCGGTGAGTGTTTTTTCCGTAGAAATAATAACCGGGGAATCGAGATGAGTGATGAGCGGATTCACAACCATAGTAGCAGATACTTCCATACTTGGATTGGCAAGATCATTAGAATTGATGGTGAGCAAAGCTTCGTAGCTACCAGCAGGCATATTTAGGGCAGAAAAATGACCTGTGATAAGCTGACTTTGTCCGGCAGAAATAGTTCCACTGAGTGGCTGTACGCTGAACCAGGAAATAGTCGGAATTGCTTGAGCAACTGTGAGTGTTCCTGAGAGAGTGTGAGGTTCCGAACCATAAACATCACCCACGATTTGGAAAGGTAAAGATATTGTTCCATTAAAAGAAGGGTTAATGCTAACATTGACTGTAGCTGTGGCGGTTTGGTTGCCGTTAATCACACCCCAGTTGTAAGATGAATTACCATACCAATCAATAGTGATACCGTTACCACTAGTAGGGGAAGGAACAAGATCTCCACCGCTACCACCCACGAAATTTGTAACGCTGTTGATAGTAATTCCGGTGGGGAAGGAGACGATAACATGCTTTAGCCACTCTATATCAGTGCTGGCGTTATAAACGGTAAATGTCCAGTTCTGGGTAGTTCCGGGGGAGTATTCACTTGCATTAAGAGTGAGAGTACTGCCGGTGATATTGCGATCTGCTTGGTTATTACTAAGTGTGATTTGTTCCGAGTTTCTGCTTAATTCTGAAGGTATGATTTGATAGGTGAGAATCTGACTTCCCGTATTAGTGATAGTGAAGCTCTGGGTCTCTTCATTCCCTACCTGTAAATTGGCAGAAAGAGTGGTGTTATCGACACTTATAGTCGGAGGAATGAAACCTGCACCTGTTACTGTAAGGTTCAGATTAGCGGTGTTTTCGGCATTACTGCTGATAACCACATTGCCGTTGTAAGCAGTGATTGCTGAGGGCGTAAAAGTAAGGTTGTAAGTCTTGCTGGTACCGGCATTGATACTGAAACTAAGCAAGTTTCGGGTCTCTTTGTTGGAATTGAGTGTTATCTCTTCTAACCGAGTTCGAGCCTGTGCCACTCCGTATCCGGTTGGAGTTGTGATTGTCCCAGTCAGAGTTTGGGTGCCACTATTTTGAATAGTGAATTGCTTGTTGCTAATAGTTCCCACAACCACATTTCCGTAAGAAAAGGTGTTAGGGTTAACTGAAATCAGGGATTGGTTAGGTAATAGAGAGAGTTTCAAATTGGGACGGTTGTTTGAAGTGCTTCCATTAGCAAAGACATTTATCTGGTTAGCAGAATCGCTGCGACCAAAACGGTAACCATTAGTTACGGTTGTGTATTCCGTGGTGCCTGATGAATTCCAACTCCCAATTAAGCCAAAAGCTGTATCGACCACAAGGTTGCTGGTTCCGTTCCACTGGAATGGTGTGGATAGTGTGAGCATGTTCCAACCTATTGATCCGGGCTGATAGGAGGAAGATGTCCAAACCGTGGTTAGTCCTGTAGAACTCCAATTCGCAGCATTAGTTGCACTGGTGTGTCCCATACGAACAACATAATTAGGCATTGCTTTATTTGGTAGTCCGGTTACATTGAAGCCTATCTGGCTAATGAAGATGGGTCCTACCACCCCAAGGGCGTTGAGTTCAGCTTTAGTATAGACTGATTGTCCATGCAAACTCTCGTAGTAAACATTGATGGGACAAGCAGTTGATGTACTTCCAGACTCAGTTCCTGTGCCAATAATTACAGCTATCTGATTGCTTACAGTTATATTAACACTGTTGGAGGCTCCTGATTCTGCTGTAGGATTTGTTAACATGGCAGTTACATGATAATTGTATGAATTCCCTACAGTAACAGTTGCGTCAGTATATGTCAATGTTGTAGAATATGAAAGAAACGAGTCATTTCTGTAAACTTTATAACGTGAAGGAGTTCCGGAAAGTGGTGCTTGCCAGTTCAAAGAGACAGTACCTGCGGAAGATTCTGCTGTTAGTTCAAGTGGGACATTGCTCTGATTATATTGAAACGATATTGTGTTTCCTGCTGAACTACCAATCGAAGAAATAGAGATACCTCCCAAGTTTCCATTGGAGAGAAATCCCGAAGGATTTGTTGTATTATTGAAACTTGTTCTGCCGGTTTCCGAGCTGAAATGAGCTGACCTGATAGTACCGTTAGCTGTTTGAGTTCCGTCTGGTCTAAAAATATACACCTCATCAGGAGGACCATCAGCATTGCCATTATAAGCAGGGTTTATGCGGTAAATTAGCATTCCACTGTTTGGTACACTATTCTCAAAAGTGCCTGTTTTCTTACGAAATTCCACGACAAAATATTCAGATGATGAATTGGGGGAGTTTATTCTAAAACACTGTCCGGAAGAGGAGGTTAAAGGATTTAATGTGTAGGTTCCTGAAGTTGATATTGTCGGTATGGATGAGATCCAATGTCCATATTTGTACTTCATATACGCACCCATGTGTTGAGGTGGGTTAGCATTGTTTTCCATGATGTCCCAAGGTCCTGCAGGAGAAATACCATTTTCAGTATAGTGGTATAGATCCGGAGCTCCTAAAGAGTGGAACATTTCGTGGCAAGCTACACCAACTCCGCTACTGGCAAGCGATTCTGAAAGCTGGAAGTTGAAGTCATAGACTCTTTTGCCGTTGATATTCACAGTTCTGTCATAAAGCGACCATCTGTGAGGCCAGAGTAATTCTGCCCAACCATCAGTGCCACCCTTGATAATAAAAACGACATTATCTACCTTTCCATCATTATCAGCATCGATTGTTAAGCTACTGGGAATCTGAGATCTTACGCCAGTAACAGCATTGACCAAGAGAGTGAATTCGCGATTTCTTCTGTCGGTGTCACCATTGAAACCAATTGTGTTGGAAGCACTGTAAGGACTATAATATGCTCGTGGGTGAGAATCCTGCCAAGAAACAACTGTTGTTGTGTGGGAGGGATAGAAGGTTGTGGAGATATTCAGTGCGTTATAAGAAGCTTCTAAGAAATAGGATTGCAAGTTGTTATCGGCAGTTCCATTGAATATGGAAGTGTAGTTTGTAATGTTCTGACCAAATTCTGTTTGGTCAGAAAAACGAATAAAGATTGATATGTTATTCATATTTCCGGTGCTTGGAGCTCTGCCATTGCCGATTTCTCTAAGCTGTTGTTGGGCTTTCTTCCTGATCTCACCTATCTTTTCCGGAGCAATATTAGCTCCAGGGGTTAGGTTCAGACTTGCAGGAATATCTTTCCCTACAATATAGTCAGTAAAGATAAGTTCGCTATCCGGACTGTTTTCCAAATAAACATACCAGCCTTGGTCATTCTCTTTGACAGTGTATCCCTCTTTGTCGTGAAGCCAGTTGTAATATTCATCTCCACTTGCGTATAAATCAAGTTGGGTTTTATCCGGTTGGGAAAGCTGAACCGGCTGAAAAGTTAGATATGCTCCAGAAAGCAGAGTGCTAGCTATTAGCAGAATACTGATAAGTATAAGAACTTTAATTTTACTATGCATTTTGTATCCTTATGACAGGAGGTATTTACCTGCAAGTTTATAATTTAAAGCAGTGGTGTAAACCCTGTGTTATTGTTCCTTTTACTCTTTTTCAGGACAATTATTAGGTTTTCGCCTCACACAATATATGATTATAGCTGGTTGTAAAGTAACTACAAACTACTGAGGGGATAATTGTTGGATTTTCAGTTTCTTGTCAAGAATTACTGATCTCATTTGTTATACAAAGATAAGATGGAAGTGAGATCTCTTAAGTTTTCCTCCTTAAAGTTGCTTACAGCAACCGGATAGTAGCTTAATACGGACGGGTCGTCCGCAATCCCAGTGGAAAAGGTTCCGTATCAATATTAGTCTTAATCCGTGAAAATCCGTGGCTAGATATTCTTTTCTTTTTTAATTGAAGACCACACCCCGCCGAAATTCGGCACCCCTCTCCTTACAATTCGCTTTGCGAATGAAGAGGGGAATTAAGATGTCACTCCCTGTTATTAATTCGTGTAATTAGTTTTAATTCATGCTAATTAGTGTAAAAGTCTTTTCAGGTCCAGTCCTAAATAATTTGACCGTTTTTCTATTAATCCCCTTGAGTCTTCGCTAATACATTCTACATAGCTTTACAAGCGGAGTAGAAAGCTACGCCCTCACACGTCAGGGATATGTCTGTTTTTGACATCCGTACCTGTGGTTAATTCTTGAAATACAAGAATTCAACACACAGGCTAAACTATTTATCCCCAAGGGGATTTAAGAGGTATCGCATCCAATAACAATCAATTAAACAATTCAACAAATCAACAATTCAACATGCATTTAATTCGTGTTAATTCGTCTTAATTCGTGCTAATTAGTGTAAAAGTCTTTTCTTTCAATTGCTAATTGCTCATTGCTAATTGCTAATTGTTTTTATCCCCAGAAAGTTTTCTCTAAACTTCGGTATTGTATCGCTTCCGAAACATGATTAGATTTAATCTTAGCACTTCCTTCTAAATCAGCAATAGTTCGTGAAACCTTAAGAATTCTGTCATAAACACGGGCTGAATATCCGCGTTTTTCAATAGTAAGTTTCAAAAGTGCATTAGAATCTTCATCTAAAATACAATATTTACGCGTATGTTTAGGATTCATCTGAGCATTACTAAAAATAGAATCAGCTTTAAATCTTTCAAGTTGAATTTGGCGAGCCTTGTTAACCCGCGCTCTGATATCTTTAGAATATTCCCCATCAGGAATACCGCCTAAATCGCGATAAGGAACAGCCGGAACTTCGATATGCAGGTCAATTCTATCTAAGAGAGGTCCGGAAATACGGCTACGATAACGTTGCACCATATTAAGCGTACAAGTGCAGCTATGTCCGGGAATATTGCTATTATGATAACCGCAAGGACACGGATTCATGGAGGTTACTAAGATAAACTTCGCAGGGAAATCCAGACTTTGGGTAGCACGAGAAACTGTAACCACACCATCTTCTAAGGGTTGACGTAAAACTTCCAAAACCGACTTCTTGAACTCCGGTAATTCATCTAAAAAGAGAACTCCATTATGAGAAAGTGAGACTTCCCCCGGTCTGGGATAAGTACCGCCGCCAATAAGAGCAACATCGCTACTGGTGTGATGCGGAGAGCGGAAAGGACGCGTAACAACAATGCCGTTCTTCTTATCTGTAGGAACACCTGCCACAGAGTGAATCTTGGTAGTTTCGAGAGCTTCTTCTAAGGATAAATCAGGCAGAATGGTAGCAAATCTCTTAGCCAACATAGTTTTACCAGAGCCGGGAGGTCCTATCATTAAAATATTATGTCCGCCGGCAGCTGAAACCTCTAAAGCTCGCTTAACATGGTATTGTCCTTTTACATCGTGCATATCATATTCTGAAGTGTTTAAAGAGGAGAAAATATCATCTAAATTTAATTTAAAAGGGGTAATCTCAATCTTACCTTCTAAGAAGCTGATTGTTTCTATCAAAGAATGCACCGGAATAACATCTATACCCTCTATAATTCCAGCTTCACCGGCATTCTCATAGGGCAGAATAATTCCTTTCAGCTTATCTTTCTTCGCCTCTAAAGCTATGGGAAGAGTACCCTTAATCGGCTTCACTGTTCCATCTAAAGATAATTCACCTAAAATAGCATAATCGTCAGAGTTTTTGAGACTAATATGCTGCATGGAGATTAGGGAAGCAATTGCAATGGAAAGATCTAAAGCTGAACCGTCTTTCTTGATATCTGCGGGAGCTAAATTGATAATTGTAGTACCTATTTTATGTCTAAATCCGGAATTTGCCACAGCTGAACTTACTCTTTCCTTACTCTCTTTTACACTGTTCGAGGGCATTCCCACCATAATTGTCGGACCTTGCATTTTCCCTCTGAGATCTACTTCAACCTCTATCTTCTGGGCTTCAATACCTACTGTTGTGTAAGAAATCGTTTTACCTAACACGGTAGCCTCCTTGCTTAGTTTCGGCAAATATAGTTAAAAGCAAAATGATGTCAACATAAATAATCTCTAAATGTGATTTATTATTTATTCTTATACTTATTTCTAGATGAAGAAGCTCTTTCTAAGGCATTGATTTAAGGATTCTTGAAATAAATATTGACAGCATACAAGTGTTATATTATCTTAAGAATATTTATTGTTTATGGAGGAAAATATGAATACAGGTGTTTTTAATTACAAAGAAGCAATTGAGAGAGTAGGGGATGAAGAGTTATTAGATGAACTGCTTGAAGATTTTCTGGAATTCTCAGACGATGTTGTTCATGATTTGAAGAAAGCTATTGCAGAAGGAAACAGTGTCATGGTCAGGAATACAGGGCATACCATGAAAGGAACGGCAGCGAATCTATCTTTGCCAAATCTAAGTGAGATTGGTGCGAAGCTGGAATATGCCGGAACTAAGGGACTTACTGACAGTTATCCTGAACTTTACGCAAAACTATTAGACATTGTAGCAGAGTTTAAACAATTCATGATTGAGAAACAGAAGTAGAAGAAAAATATTGACTGAAAAGAGTATTTAATTATATAGACTTAGGAAATAAAAAGGAGATTCTATGAATAATATTATAACTAGTTTAATGATGGCAGGGAAACCTGTAGCAGATGGCGCACAACCAGCCGGTGGTGGTTTAATGCAGATGGCGATTATGTTTGTTCCCCTTTTTCTAATATTCTACTTCTTGATTATTAGACCTCAGAAAAAACAACAAAAAGAACAACAAAATATGCTTGATAGCTTAAAGAAAGATGATTATGTTCAGCTAAGTAGTGGCATTCTTGGTAAGATTGTTAAGATTAATGAAGAAGTCGGCACTATGAGTGTTGAAGTTGACAAGAAGAACCAGACTGTTGTCGAAGTTGTTAAGAGTGCAGTTGTAGGAAAAGTGAATGAGAAAGGTGAAAAATAGTCCTAAACTGTTGAAAATAAGAATTATAGGTGATAATATTCTTAGCCAAACAGCTCTGCCAGTTACAGAATTTGATGAAGATTTGCAAGATTTCATCAAAGATCTGACTTATACTATGTATGAGACAGACGGTGTTGGCTTAGCTGCTCCGCAAGTAGGGGTGAGTAAAAGGATTTTCGTGGCTGACTTTGATTGGTCAGGTGAAAGCTCTGTTAAGAAACCTAAGGTCTTTATCAATGCAGAAATTACCTTCTCTGATGGTTTGATAAATCATGAAGAGGGTTGCCTCAGCGTGCCGGATGTTTACGAAAAAGTGAAACGTCCTAATGTTGTGAAAGTGAAAGCCCAAAATGTAGCAGGCGAATATTTCGAAGCAGAGTATATTGATTACCATGCTGTGGTTTTCCAACATGAATTTGATCACCTCAACGGAGTTCTCTTTGTTGATCATCTTCCCATGCTAAAATATTTAATGCATAAAAACAAAATAGATATTCTCAAAAGTAGAACAAAGCCCAATGGCGAAAATATACAAGCTTGATGAAATTAGAAAAGTGGTGTTCTTCGGAACACCCGAATTTGCTGTTACAAGTTTAGAAAAATTAATTAAGAGCAAATATAAGCCTTGTTTGATTATTACTCAACCAGACAAGCCGAAGGGTAGAAAACAGATATTACAGCCAACTCCGGTAAAAACTAGCGGACTTAATCACGGAGTGCCAGTTTTACAGCCCTCAAATGTCAATTCAGAGGCGGTTTTAGAAAAGATTAGTGCTGTAAGTCCAGACATCATTATAACGGTGGCGTATGGTGGTTTTTTGGGTAAAAAGCTAAGAAAACTAGCCCCTTTAGGCTGTATTAATCTCCATCCTTCTCTACTTCCACAATATAGAGGAGCTTCCCCGCTACAAAGTGCTCTTTTTGATAATCTCCAAACTTCCGGAGTTTCTATTTTCAAAATAGTTGCGGCCATGGATGCAGGTCCAATTATTAATCAAAAGCCAATAGATATTCCAGCTGAAATGAACTTTACTGAATTCTCAGAGTATGCTGCAGAAATTGGAGCAGACTTCTTACTGGAAACTTTAGAGCAGATTGAAAATGATGGTTTTACTTTAGAACAGCAAGATAATTCTAAAGCAACCGAAACTGCTAAAGTGGAAAAAGAAGATCTGGTTATTAACTGGGAAACTAATTGCGATGTAATAATTGGTAAGGTGAGAGGACTATCAGAACAACCGGGAGCTAGAACATTTAGAGCCGGCAAAGTTCTCCAAATCTTAAGAGCTGAAAAGTATTCAGAGCAAAAGCATGACACAACCGGACTGATTATCCAGGTTATTAAGAACGAAGGCTTTGTTGTTTCTTGTGCAGATGGGGAAGTGCTGGTTACAGAAGTTAAACCGGAAGGTAAGAAAAACATGTCAGCTCACGCCTATAATCTGGGAGCTAAATTAAATGAAAATGAACAACTTGGCTAGGAATATATATAGTGGCAGTTTAAAAATATCAGCTCTCTTAGTAATTCTTGGCTTTATTCTCTTCCCTTTTAACAGTTATTTAAAGCTTAGTATTCTTACACTTAACAATCTTCTTCTCCTAGCTTTTCTCTTTTTCATCATAATAGGGTTCGGGATTCTGCTCTCTATCATCAATTTAAAAGCTAAGAAACTCATCATCTTTCCTGCAATTACTAACTATCTACTTTACAAGATTTGTTACCCTATTATTCATAAAATGTTCAATACACAAAGCTTATCCTATCAGAAATATGCAACTCTTTTAGTTAAATACAACAACATTCTGCAGAATAAACAAGTTAAGAAGTTCAAGGCTAGCGAAGTCTTAATCTTACTTCCTCACTGCTTGCAGCTTGCTTCCTGCCCTCACAAAATCACTTACGATATTGATAATTGCATGGAGTGTGGTAAATGTGTGATTGCTGACTTTAAAGCTTTGAAGCAAGAGTATAGAGTAACCATAAAAGTAGCTACAGGCGGAACTTTAGCAAGAAAAATAATCAGTGATACCAAGCCAAAAGTAATTATTGCAGTGGCGTGTCATCGTGATTTAACAGAGGGTATTAAAGATATCGAAGTCATTCCGGTAGTGGGAGTTCTGAATGAAAGACCTAATGGTCCTTGCTTCAATACTACCTGCGATATTGACAAAATTAAAGAAGTATTAGAGAAGATTTTGTAAGGAGGTTTCACGTGAAACAAAAGCATTTTAACCTGATAATAGTGGTCTTTATGATTGTTATTATTGCCTATATATTTAAGAATCCCCGAAGCTCTCACATAGCAGATACCCCTAATAATTATGTAACACAAGAGGAGTATGCTGCTTTAAAAAGCTTAGTTTTACAAGATACTGTTCTGGCAATAGATTTAGAATCCCGTGTGGTTTTATCTGCACAGGAAATATCAAAGTCTGTTGTTTCTGTGAATGTCTTAAAAAGACAAACTGTAAGAAGAGTCCCTTACTCTATCTTCGATCAATTCTTTGGATATTACCCACGCTACAGAGATGTTAAATCCGTGGGAACCGGGGTAATAATAACCAATGACGGCTACATCATCACCAACGCTCATGTAGTAGAACAAGCTATAGATATTACAGTTGTGCTGAATGATGGGTCTCATCAAGAGGCTAAGATTATTGGTGTGGCTGAAGAACATGATGTGGCAGTGCTAAAGCTGAACGGTCAAGATTATTATGGTGCCAAAATAGGTGATTCTGATATACTCCAAATTGGCAGGTGGGCAATAGCTTTAGGCAATCCTTATAGTTTCATTATCAAAGATTCTAAACCTACGCTTTCACTAGGGGTAATCTCTGCTTTAAATAGAAACTTTAGTGATCCAAGTACCGGAGATAATAAGATTTATAAGAGAATGATTCAGACAGATGCTGCTATTAATCCCGGAAATAGTGGCGGACCCTTAGTTAATGTTCAGGGTGAGGTAATTGGGATAAACACTTTTATTCTCTCTGATTCTGGTGGTTCTGTCGGGGTAGGTTTTGCTATTCCTATTAATAGAGTGAGAAAAGTGGTCTATGAATTAGTGCAGTTTGGTAAGATTAGAGCTATAGATTTCGGGTTTCAGCTAATAGCTAATGCTTCACCCTTAGGAAATGAAAATAGTCTGGTAGTGCATCGGATTATTAAGGATTCACCTTGTGAGCAAGCCGGACTAAAAATAGGGGATATCTTAACTACTATAAATGATGTTCCTATTATAGACAGATCTGATATTAACTTGGCTATTATTGATATATTTGTCGGGGATGATGTTAAATTGAGGGTTATTAGGAATAAAGAAGAGCTGGAGCTTAGTTATATTATTAAAGAAGCGAAATAAAAACAATTAGCAATTAGCAATGAGAAATTAGCAATTGAAGAGGAAGACCCCTAACACAGACACAAAGAAGAAAGAAGAAGAGAATGAAAGAATTAACCATGGATAACAATGAAAAATGCTGATAAGAAAGAATATTTACCACAAAGACACAAAGGCACAAAGAAGAATAGAACACAGATGACACAAGATTAAACAGATGAAGACGGATAAGAAAGAAGAGAAAGAATTAAAAAATAAAATGAACTGTAGGGTGTGAATAATTATTCGTCCTTTTCTTTTATACGAATTTAAATGAATTTCTCGAATTAAGATAATACGGATCCTCTTCACTGGGATTGCGGACGGCTCGTCCGTATTATGTTTTATCTGGTTCCTATGATTAACTTTAAGAATGGTAACTAAGGGGTCATTGACATCATTTCTATCTCCATGATCAATACGAAGAGCCACACCCCGTCAGCAAGCTGCCACCCCTCTCCATACAATTCGCTTTGCGAATGAAGAGGGGAATTAAGACATCCCTGTCAGTTTCACTGCCACCCTTTAAGAATCGCCGTATTAGCCTTATATTTCTTAATCTTTCTTATTCTGTGAAATCTGTGTAATCTGCGGACACATTCTTCCTTCTTCCTCTTAAAACTCTGTAGAACTCCTCTTACCCTCCCTGGGTTGGCGAAGCTTTAGCGAAGGCCCCTGTGGAACTCTGTGTTAGGGGTCTTTTCTTCAATTGCTAATTGCTCATTGCTAATTGTCAAAGCAGTCCCTCATCAGCAAAGCTAAAGATCTCATCATATCCCACAATAAAATGATCAAGCAAGCGAACATTCAGATACTGTAGAAACTTCTTCAAACTTTGGGTAGTGATAATATCTTGTTCGGAAGGCTTGTTATCTCCAGACGGATGATTATGCAGAACAATCACTCCGGTAGCTGAAATATTGCATATCTCTTGGGCAATCAATCTAAAATCTATTAATGTTTTAGTAGTAATACCTTTGGAAACTAAGCCATCTTTGAGCAGAATGTTCTTACTATTAACATAGAGAACCCTAAATTCTTCATTACGGCAACCTCTATACTTCAGGATAAGATAATCTTTTACTTTATCTACAGAATCAAAGACATGAATTTTAGTCAACTTGTCTCTGAGTAGATAGACATTCACATCTTTAAACAACTTAATTGTCGCAGCTGATTTTTCCCCTATTCCGTCAAAGGTACATAATTCATCAATGGAAGTATTCATCACAGCAATTAATCCGCCAAAACTCTCTATAAGTTTCTTGGCTAGAAGTCTAGTATCACTTCTAATAATTGTGAGTGAAAGAATCATCTCCAGAACCTCGTAAGGTTCAAAACTCTCTAAAGTTTCATTTTTATATCTATCTAATATTCTTTTTTTATGACCAACCTGGAACTTTTTAACGGTATCCATGTTAACCTCCTACTGCTTTTGTTAAAAATATAACCATAAATAAAATAGGTGAAACGAGCTTTAGCCCGTTTCACAGGACAGAGTATTGACTATGTAACAGCCCAAGGCAGAGCAGTCAAAAAGGTTTGAGTAGTTTTAGTTTGTTTCACGTGAAACTACTTACTTAGCTCTTCTCTGAAGGCAATTAGCTTCATCTCTATCTCTTTATGTTTAAGAGCTAAAATTTGGGCAGCCAAGATTGCTGCATTCTTCCCTCCGTTAATAGCCACAGTAGCTACGGGAATCCCGGTAGGCATTTGCACTATTGAAAGGAGAGCATCTTCCCCGGAAAGAGTAGCCCCTTGAAACGGAACTCCAATTACAGGAAGCTCTGTATAAGAGGCAACAACTCCCGGAAGGTGAGCAGCCATTCCGGCACCGGCAATAATAACTTCGATGCCTTCGGCTTTTGCATTTCGTGCTAACTCACCTGTTTGCAAAGGCTTACGGTGAGCAGATGAGATATAGAAATCATATTCAATCTTGAAAAGTTCTAAATATTCCAGAATCTTTTCAGCCTGTTTTTGATCTGATTTACTTCCAATTATTACTCTTACTAATTTAGGCATTAACATTCTCCTACATTAATTAATAATTTAGATATCAGCTAATAATTTATGAATTACACTTAGATCGTTAGTTGAATTTAAGATTTTGACATTATCCAAATCGAGCATTATTTTAGAAAGATAAGACAAGGAGAATAGGTGCTGTTTATCATCATGAAGTAGAAGCATAAAGAAGAGAGTTACAGGTTTTTCATCAATAGAATCAAAATCTACTCCTTCAGGGCATCTACCAAACAAAACAGTTGGCTTTTTAATTTTGGTTGGGTGCAAGTGGCGCGGGTGTAATAAAGCAACCCCATTACCAACAGCAGTGGAAACTAACTCTTCACGAGCTACCACAACTTCATAGAGCCAACGGGCATCTTTCACTAATCTAAGCTCTTTAGCTTTTTCTGACATTACGCGAATCGCTTCATACTTAGTTTTTGCTTCGAAGTCTAAGAATATACACTCCGGTCTAAAGTATTCTCTAAAACGACAGACAGTTTTCTTTTGGGCGAGATCTTTGATCTCTTGTTCATTCAAACTTTCTAACCAGCTATCAATTGATGTAAGTTCAATTTTCACAGCTTTTGCAACAGTTTTTGTTTCAAACAGGTTTTGCGCTACCATCTCATCAATCACACTTTCAGTAACTTTGAGATACTCAGCAGCTTCACCTTTAGTGACTAACTTCTTCTCCATTTTTCCTCCAATTCTTATAAAAGTTTAATATTTTCGGTTAGTATATATAAATTCATTTTAATTTATAAACTATTTCTTGACAAATACTATAATTAATAGACCTTACAAACATGGTCAAGAAAATTATTAAATATTTTATTATTATGTCTTTATTATCCTTGTTCGCGTGTAGTTATTCACTTAGAACAAATCAATATCCGTATCTCAAAAGTATTAGAATAATACCGGTAGAAAACAGAACTACAGAGAGTGATATTGATTTGGAAGTGTTTGAATATCTTACTGATAGCTTTCAGAAAGATGGACGCTTATTATTAGTAACAACAGATCAAAATGTTACTTTAGAAAGTGCTATACTCTTTTATGAAGAGGTGATATATAGTTCAGACAGTGCTAATAATGTTGAAGAGTATAAGGTTAGAATTAACTTCTCAGTTAAAATGACAGACCTTATTAATGATAAAGTTTTGTATGAAAACAAGAATTTATCCATAGAGAAGAGATACGCTGCGAATAAGGCAATTACAAGTGCAGATTATATAAGCAGAGATGAAGCAGAACAGGGTATCTATGAAGAGCTGTTCACCAAAATAATACAAAATACATTGGAAGATTGGTAGATGAGAATAAACAAATATATCGCCCAGAGCACCGGATGTTCAAGAAGAAAAGCTGAAGAACTGATCTTAGAAGGTAAGATTAAGGTAAATAATAAAGTATGTACAGATCTGGCAACAACCGTTACAGAATATACAGATAAGATTGAATTAGAAGATAAGATTCTCACTCTGAATCTTCCCCTTCTTTATATAATGATGAATAAACCCAAGAACTTAGTGGTTACCCGCTCTGATGAGTATGATCGGAGAACTATCTACACAATTCTTCCCCCGGAATTTAATTTCTTAAAACCGGTTGGCAGATTAGATAAAGATTCAGAAGGGTTACTTCTTTTAACTAACGATGGCGAGATGATTAATAAGATCTTGCATCCTAAGTATGAATTAGAGAAGGTTTATCAAGTAACAATTGCTGGAACTATTAATAAACCTCAATTAGCCAAGCTGAGAGAAGGTGTTGACTTAGGTGATGGCGTTACTGCCCCTGCAGGTGTCTATGTCAGAAAGAATGGTGAAAAGAGAACTACCCTTAAGTTTGTTCTAAAAGAAGGTAAGAAAAGACAGATCAGACGCATGCTGGAAAGCGTCGAAGCTAAGGTAATAAGTTTGAGGCGTACCCAAGTAGGGAACATTCAATTAGGGAAATTACCGTTAGGAGAGTGGAGATACTTAACCAGACAAGAAGTGAATTATTTAAAGAATTAAAAATAGGATGGATTAGTTATGAGAATTGGCTTAATAGGAATGCCCAAGAGTGGCAAGACAACGATATTTAATGCTTTGACCGGAATGGATATAGAAGTTAGTGCTTATGGTCAAGGTGAATCTGAACCTAATCAATCAATTATAAATGTTATTGATGAAAGAATCACTAAATTATCTGAGATGTATAATCCTAAGAAAACGATTTATGCAACTATAGAATATATAGATTTTGCCGGTGTTAACAAGAGTGATAAGAAACAAGAGTTAATGTCCGGACCGGGTATGGTTCTCTTGAAAAACACTGATGCTTTAGCCTTAGTGGTGAGAAACTTTTCTGACCCTGTTTTAGATGAAATGTTTGGAGAGTTCGACCCTGTTATGGAAGTGGAAAGTATGGAAGCTGAGATGATTATCTCCGATATGATTATTGCAGAAAAGCGTTTGGAAAAGATTCTCTTGAGCTATAAAAGAGGGATCAAAACTCCTGCTTTACAGATTGAAGAGAAAGCTATCAACACTATCATAGAACATCTCAATGCTGAGCAACCGCTAAGAACTTTAGAATTGCCGGAAGAAGAAGAGAAGTCTATCCGTGGATTTCAGTTTATCAGTCAGAAACCACTACTCTTAATCTTGAACACTGATGAGAGTAGATATCATGAAAATCAAGAAATGATAGATGCTTTTGCTGAAAAGTATCCTATCGTAGAGTTTGCCGGCAAATTTGAAGCTGAATTAAATAGTTTAGATGATGAAGAACGCGAAGTCTTCATGGAAGATATGGGAATTGAGAATTCAGCTTGCGACACACTTACCAAGTACTCTTATGATATTCTGGGATATTTGAGCTTCTTTACAGTCGGAACCGATGAAGTAAGAGCCTGGACAATTGAGAAGGGTGCTAATGCTGTAGAGTCGGCAGGCAAGATTCACTCTGATTTGGCACGTGGTTTTATTAGAGCAGAGTGCTTTAATTATACAGATTTAATTAACTTAGGCAGTGAAAAAGCTCTAAGAGATAAAGGATTATTCAGATTAGAAGGAAAGAACTATTTAGTTCAGGATGGTGATATTTTAAATATTAGATTTAATGTTTAGTGATAAATTAAAGGAAGTAAGTTAGATGAGAAAAAAGATAAAGACGAGTAAAGTTAGCAGAAAAACATGGACTATTAGCTTCATTGTTTTTTGGATTCTACGAGTTGCATTCATTATTATATGTGGTGTAGTGGCTTATCACCTATTTATGAAATATCAATCATCATTCTCAGATTTAATGTTTAGGGATAATTAAAAGGAAGTAATTTACATGGCAAAAAAGAAGAAAGAGGTAAAACCGGAAGAGGTAAAACCAAAGAAAGCTAATCTAAGATTAATCTCTATTATTATCAAGTTTCTCCGAATTATCGCAATTATCTTTTGTTCTTTGTTAATCCACTCTCTGTTGGTTAAAAATCAATCGTTAATCTTAGATTTTCAAAATATACAGGCAATATTTAAAGCTGAAGGTCTCTGGGCAATCTTCAATAGTGGAGTAATATTAATAAATCCGGTAGGACCTCTGGGGACTATTATCGGATACTCATTCTCTTATATTTTTGGGCATTATCTTACTGCTGTACTGGCACTTGGCGTAATTATCAAAAACCTAGTTGCTCTCTTTGGTAATAATAATAAAGAATTAAGACACAACATAACTCTCTTTATGGGGTTTTTCTTCTTTCTCCAATTAATATTTACCAACTTCAATCCACTTGCTCCGGATGTGCAAAATGGCGTAATTTCTATAGGAATAAACAATCTCCTAATCAAGGTTATCGGAACCAAAGGCACAACCGCCTTTCTCTTCATTATCTTAATTTTAGATATTCTGCTCATCTTTGGCTGGGAACCGGTTAAAACTACATTTATAGCAGTGGGCAAGACGATTTTATACCCCTTCTATCACAAAAGACAGGAGAGTGATTCTGAAGATCTTGACCTCAAGAAAGATAGAAGAACCCTTCCTGATGAAGAACAAATTGCTACAGCTTTAGAAACTAAAAAAGTTCCGGATATAGCGATTAATAACCATAAAGATAGAAGGAAAGAAATAGATTCTCCTGAACCGGAAATTGTGAAAAATAATCCTGAGAATGAAGCTAAAACTCCACCAAATGAGAGTAGTTTCAAGATTAATCAGCAAGAGAAGAGCAATTTAATAACTGTGAAAAAGAACCGAGCAGAAGGAATTAATAGTGATTCCGGAAGTGTAGAAAAATTCATCAAACCTGATATTAATAAATTTCTAACCATAGATAAAACTATTACAGATTGTGATAAAAGTGAAACTGAAGCAAATATCAAGCGAACAAGTAATATTCTGAAAGATAAACTAGCCGAGTTTGGGATTGAAGCTGAAGTTGTGAATGTTAATATCGGACCTATCATTACCCAATATGAGCTGAAACCTGCTCCGGGTGTGAAAGTCAATAGATTTAATTCTTACGCTGATGATTTAAGTTTAGCTTTGAAAGCTGCTTCAATCAGAATCCAAGCTCCTATCCCCGGAAGAGGGTTAGTCGGGATTGAGATTCCTAATAAACAGCGTGATATTATCTACCTAAAAGAGGTGCTGCTCTCTGCAGAGATGAAGGATAACGACAACACTTTAACTATTGGCTTAGGTAAGGATATTTCCGGAAGAGCAGTGGTTGCCGACCTTTCTAAAATGCCGCATTTGCTCATTGCCGGTGCTACAGGTTCAGGCAAATCTGTCTGTATCAACACTATTATTATGAGTCTTTTATTTAGAACAACCCCCGACGAGGTAAGGCTTATTCTCATTGACCCCAAAAGAGTTGAATTAGCAGGCTACGGTAGTATTCCTCATTTATGGACTGATGTTGTTACAGACCCGGAAGAGTCGCTGGAAACCTTCAAATGGGCTGTGGAAGAGATGGAAAGAAGATATGGACAGCTCCAAGAAATGGGAGTGAGAGATAGAGAGAGTTTTAACAAGAAAATAGAAAAAGCCAACTCCAAGCTAAAAGCAGGTGAAGAATCTGAGCAACAAAAGATGCCTTATATCGTGATTATTGTTGATGAATTTGCCGATTTAATCATGACTGCCGGCAAAGAAATAGAACTACCAATTACCAGATTAGCCCAAATGGCACGTGCTGTAGGCATGCACCTTGTGTTAGCTACACAGCGACCTTCAATCAAGGTTATTACCGGTATTATAAAAGCTAACTTCCCGGCAAGAATAGCTTTCCAGGTTTCATCACGGGTTGATTCACGCGTTATTTTAGATGAAATGGGAGCTGAGAAACTTCTAGGCAAAGGCGATATGCTGTTTGTTCCTCCGGGAACCAGTAGGATTCAAAGAATTCACGGTGCTTATGTCTCTGATAGTGAGATAAATCAAGTCATAGATTATCTCGAAACTCAGCCAAAACCGGCATTCAGAATGGAAAAAATAATTACCGATCCTAATGATGCAGAAGCTTTTGATTATGATGATGATCTCTTTATTGAGGCTGCCAGATTAATTATAACTTCTGATGTTGCTTCTGTTTCCATGTTACAAAGAAGCTTTAAAATAGGTTATGCTCGCGCCGGTAG
>Ga0265294_10003327_pt1 | contig 20618 bp, 18 predicted proteins | sample MunlanPumphouse3_FD_192504 | JGI IMG/M metagenome (GOLD analysis project Ga0265294, IMG submission 192504) | Groundwater microbial communities from a municipal landfill in Southern Ontario, Canada - Pumphouse #3 | ecosystem: Environmental > Aquatic > Deep subsurface > Groundwater | place...
ATACATGAAATTTTGTTCTTGAAAAAATTGATGAATCGCAAAGGTTAAGGCATTGCGAACTCTGAAGACGGCACTAAAAGTATTAGTCCGTGGTCTTAAATGAGCTATCTCTCTTAAAAACTCAACGGAGTGGTACTTCTTTTGAAGTGGATAGTCGTCAGCGCAGTCGCCAATAAGTTCTAATTTTTTAACATGAATTTCGAATGGTTGTTTGGCATCTGGAGTCAAAACAAAATCGCCAACCACATGAATTGAAGAACCGGTCTTTAATTTGGAAATGGAGTCATAGTTACCTAGTTTGTCACGAGAGTAGACGAGCTGAATGCCTTTATAATTAGTTCCGTCATTAAAATCGATAAAACCAACAGCTTTATTGTCGCGATTGGATTTTATCCAACCTTCGAGATAAACGCCGTGATTGAGTTTATCTTTAAATTCTTGTTCGTCGCCATATGTAATGGCGTAAAGGTCATAAACGGTGATGCTTAAAGGTTCCATGTTTTACTCCGCCTGTTCGTTTTTTAATTATATCAATTAACACTTACTTTATCACTGGTAAATCAAAATTTGTCGTAATCGGAAATCCGCCAGTTGGGATCGACGCCGATATCCATCGGTGCGAATAATTTTCTTTCGTATAAATGGTCGGCCAATTTGGCAATCATCGCCGCATTATCAGTCGTCGCCCATAAAGGAGGAATGATAACATCAATCTCGCTACTAGCGAAATGATTGCTAATCTGTTCTCTTAAGTAGGAATTGGCGGATACGCCTCCGGCTAAAACAACTTGCTTAACTTGATAATATTTTGCCGCCGTAATCGTCTTATCAACAACCATACCAATCGCAATATCTTGAAAAGATTTACACATATTAGGAATATTTACTTCTTCGCCTTTTTGATTTAGCGAGTTAACAAGATTAACGACTGCCGTTTTTAGCCCAGAATATGAAAAGTCAAATCCGCCGTTTCTTAGTGGAGTCGGAAGTTTATAAGTTAGTTTACCTAATTTTGCATTTTGATCAATTGGAAGTCCACCTGGATAAGGAAGGCCTAAAATACGGGCTACTTTATCGAAGCATTCGCCAACAGCGTCATCTTTGGTTTCACCAACAATTTCAAAATCAAGATGCTTTTTCATATACACTAATTCGGTGTTACCACCCGAAACGATTGTGCAAAGCATCGGAAATTGAAATGGCTTAATATATTCGTTGGCGTAGATATGCGCCGCTAAATGATGAATGGGAATTAGGGGTTTTTGATAGATAAGTGCTAATGTCTTAGCCATTTGCATTCCCACATGAAGGGCGCCAATAAGGCCCGGTCCTCTCGTAAAGGCAAAGGCATCAACTTCTTCAAGTTTTATGTTGGCCTTTTCTAATGCCTCTTTTAAAACAATGGTAATATTTTCGGCATGAAGACGAGCCGCCATTTCCGGCATGACGCCACCATACTTTTTATGCATTTCAATCTGTGTGGCCACGACATTGCTTAAAAGAACGCCGTCTCTAGTTATAGCAACCGCGGTTTCATCACAACTTGATTCAATGGCTAAAATGATGGCCATAATTAGATTAATCTCCTAACCATATATAAAGCATCATCGCCATTATTATAATAATGAGGCTTGATAAAAATTGCCTCAAATCCGTTTTTTTCATAAAAGGCGATGGCAGACTTGTTATGTGTTCTTACCTCTAAAGTAATTGTCTCTACTATCTCAGTATGATCGGTATGTAAATATTCAAGCATCTTGTTGAGAAGTTTTGTTCCAAGTTTGTGATGGCGATAATGCTCGCTTACAGCGATTTGCGAGATAGTGCTGGAATTAAACGTAATCATAAAATCGATAAAGCCAGCAATTTCATTTTTGCCACCAACTTCCACTTCAAGCACAAAAATAACATTAACAGGATTGTCATTAAGCTCATATAAAAAATCTTGTTTTCGCCATGGCGCGACAAAAGAAGCGTTTTCGATTTCCATAACTTGATCTAAATCATCGATTGTCATAAATCGGATATGCGTTTTATAACTCATAGTAAATCCTTTAGATAAACTGGTTTGACAGTTAACGAATTTTCGACCGGTAATGCATTCAATCGAGCTTTTAACATTCCAGACAAAATATCGGGTTGATATGCTTGGATTCCCAAGTAATTAGCATCTCCCGAGACAACAAAATTCCCATTTGTTGATATCCACTTAAGCAGTTCTTCATTAGGCCATACTTTCTCTTCAAAAAGCGGTATTCCTCCTTCGTCATAAATCGCCACATAGCTTCGATTACTACGAGCATTAATTACCGAAATTGTCTTTAAATCGGGTACTTTTTGAGCAATTAATGAAGAAATTGCACAGATTTTTATATTTAAAGAGAACGCTAATGTCTTGGCAATTGTTAAGGCGATGCGAATGCCCGTATATGAGCCAGGACCAATCGTGACAACAACTTCACTAAGGTTTCTAGCCTCGATGTTATTTCTTTTTAAAATGGTTTCGATTTCCTTAGCCATCAGTTCGCTTTGTCTTTGCCATGCTTGATAAGAAATACGGTCGATAATTTTAAAGTCTTTAACTAAACCAACGCTTAAATCACGGTTCGCACTATCGAGTAAGAGACTATACATTGCGCTCCTCCATGAGATGACTAATTAGTTTGTCATATTCTTCGCCAAAACTATCAAAAACAAAGCGGCGAGTAGTTTCGTTGATCATTTCAATTGTAATGCCCAAATAATGAGCAGGAATAAGAGGCTTAATATAATTAGGCCACTCGATAAGGGTGACCCCATCTCCCTCAATAAATTCTTCAAGACCAAGTTCGCTATCTCGGTTTTCAAGACGATATGCATCGATATGAAACATAGCTAGTCTTGCGTCAAAATAGCACTTCAAGATATTAAAAGTTGGTGAAATAACTCGTTCACTGATATCAAGACCTTTGGCGACGCCGCCAACAAAAGTTGTTTTTCCGCTGCCTAATGGTCCTTCGAGGGTAATAACTGCTCCAGCAAAAAGATAACCAGCAAGACGAACGGCCAACTGTTGGGTTTCTTCGATTGATTTTGAAATAAATATGTATTTCAAGTTTCTCACCGACTTTCGTTAGCAATTATAACAAATAACACGAAGTATAGTATAATACTTCATAGGATTATGTATAAAGTTATTGTCATTGGCGCCGGACCGATTGGTTTATATCTAGCTGGACGACTCAAGGAGATGGGATTATCGCATCTCGTTTTAGAAGCGGGAGAAACTGTTGGCGGTCAACTGATGGCCCTTTATCCAGAAAAAGAGATCGTGGATTTACCCGGAATCGAATCTATCTTGGCTAAAGACTACATTACCTTGCTTGCTAACAAAATAGATTGCAAAGCTCTCAAACTTTCCGAAGAAGTAGTTAATATCAAAAGTTTCGATAATCATGTCGAAGTAGTAACGAATAATGAGACATTCCAATCTGAATATGTGATTATCGCCACCGGTCTTGGTTTTTATAAACCAAAAACGATGGGTCTTCCTTCCGAAAACGAATTTACAAATATCATCTATAAACTGACTTCGTTTGCTTTTCTAAAAGACAAGAAAGTCGCCATCTTTGGAGGCGGAGATTCCGCCTTAGACTGGGCCAAGGAAATCTCAAAGGTAACCACAGAAATATTTCTAGTGCATCGACGCCGCGAATTCCGGGGCAATTTTGATACAATCAAAAACATTAAGGAAATACAGATCAAAACGCCATATGTGCCTTACTCTTTAATAATCGAAAACAATCAATTAAACGGGGTTAAAATCAAGCACGCTGAAGAGGACAGCTTTATTGATTTAAGAGTCGACTATATCCTCGTTAATTTCGGTAACATTCCTTCCCCGGTTGTCTTTGATGTGCCGAAACAAAATACCGGCATTATTTGTGATGAATATCGCTGTGTCATCAATCGCGTTTATGTCGCTGGTGACGCCATTGGCGTACCTGGCAAAATAAAAAGAATCGGTAATGGATTAAAAGATGCCGATTCCATTTTAAATACTTTATTTAAGTTTTAACTTTTGTGTAATGTTCGATAAATTCGTTATATAGGGCGTAGATTTCTTCATCGATAAAGGGGAAATCTTTTCTTTTTATCATTTCATAAATGTTATTAACCGATATTGCTAATGCTTTTTTAATATCTTCTCCATAGTCAAGAGAATAGGCGTGTCGTTCATATTCCTTCTGATCAAGTAGTTTGGTTGTGCCACCAGGGAATAATTTAACATCGAGATCATAGTCAATGTATTTAATACAGTTTTGATGAATAACAGCGGGAGAAGCAATATTTACATAGTAAGATATGTCTTTGTCTTTTAACATCGCGATAACATTGAGCCATTCTTTTTTAAAAAAGGCAAAGACCGCCGGCTCTCTTGTGTGCCACTTGCGACCATCGCGTTCGACGACACTAGCGCGAATCGAAATAAGAATAATGTAATTTTCATTATCATCTAAAACGAAACCATGACTCCAGGCCCGATGGAGTTCGCCATTATGTTTGTATGCTTGGATTCTAAGCCAGCGCCCCGTGTAATTCATTTGCTAACATCCTTTTTAAAGGATCAGAACCGAAAATGTCCCGATATCTTTTTTTATTATAGCATTAAAGGGGTGCCGATTAATAAAAAAGCCTCACAATGGAGGCTTAATTCTAAGTTCTTTTTTGTTTACTTAAGAGCGTAAATAAATTCAGAAATATTGACCAAATCATTTTTGTAACTGCGTGTTGCTTTAGGATTAAATGGCTTTTCTAATGGTAGAACCATTAAAATATCATCATATCCCGCACAAACAAAGGTTTTACCTTTTTTAATCGAAATAGCGACATCAATTAAAATATCATCGGTGTTAATTTTTCTTAAAAGAGCTTGAACTTTTTTATTAACGAACTTTGCCGCCTCTTTATTATTTGAATAAATAGCTATTTTATTATCATCGCTTATAACTTCGAGATGTGCAACATTGGTTGGAGGCAAGGCTTTATCATTCCCTTTTAGATAAACGATAATTGGCTCATCACCTTCATAGTTATTATCAGCGATAAAATATTTACCAACAAAAACGGGAACGAGTGATTTTGCGCTCTTGGTTTGTCCCGCGGCATCGCATACCGAAATTGGCATACCGCGATATTTATAAGTTGTTAGATTACGGCTTCCAACTTGCACAACATCTTTATAGATTTCATTTTCAGTAAACTGAACGGCTTCGATTTTGTTTTCCACTTTGAAATCGACATCAGTATAATCTTTGCCTTCAAAAATAAACTCAGTTGTGTTTTTATAAAACTCATCAAAGTAGATTTTCATTTTGCCGTTTAAGTATCGTTTGATAAAAAAGTTATAAAGCAAAATAAGAAGGAGCGAAGCGGCGATTGATCCAATTGTTAAATAGACACTAATGGGAAGAAAAACGAGCCAGCCAAGAATAATTAGCCCTAAAGCGACAATGGAAACAAGCCACTTAACAATATTTTGCACCTTGTACTGCTTTAAAAAAATCTCGCGAGCGGTTTCGATATTCTTCAGATTGTCTGTTTCATATTCTATCGGTTCGCTAACGACTTGAACTGGTGCCTCAACTTGAGTTTCTTCTTTTAGGGTTTCGACTTCTTTACCAGTTTCTAATTCTTTAAGTGTTTCTTTTTCTAAATCTTTGTTCATAAAACTTCTCCATGGCTTATTCAAACATATTGTTTGTCGCGTTTACAATATATCATATCCGTTTGCGTTTTCGTAAAGAAAAGGTTTAAGACAATTATCCGTTTCGCCGACTGGTGGCGCGATTCATACGGATAATCGGATGATACAAGGCAATCAAAAGTCCTAAAACGATACCGGCACTCGGGAGAATATAGGCAATATTATATAAAAGTGAGTCGATGAAATTTAACTCGTAATAAATCATTCCCGACAAAGTCGACGCGATAAGGCGTCCACTGATGGAAACTAATACACCGATGATAAGAAAAATGAGCCCTCTAATATTAAAACGCTCGATCTTCATAGAAAGGATAAAGGGATGAAAGATTCCAAGCAGGGCCATCGAACCATAGCCAAGCAAATAATCAAATGGGTAGTAAACTAGTCCCCAGCCATCAAGAATACATGTTACAAAACCGTAGACGATTCCCGCTCCAATAAAGCCTTTGATTGGTCCTTGCCTTAAAACGAGGACAAAAAGAGGAAGCATCGTGAAGCCAATTGAGCCTCCCGAAGCGCCAATACGAATCTTTAAACCAGGCAAATCCAAGACGATGGCTAAGCTTACTAACATTGCCATTTCAACGATTTGATATGTCGTAAAGGCATTCTTTGAAATAGCAAGAGCGATTCCCAGAACGGCTCCTAAGAATGAGGCGACAATCGAAATAACATAGGTAGTAGAGACTATCGTAAGTCCTAAGCTTTCATTGGTAAATTTCAAGAAATCAGGCAAAAGAACGAAGGAAAAACCCGCTAAAAGAAAAAACATTGTTGCTAGAGATTCAGAGTGCTTGTTTTTTATTAGAAGAACGATAGCGGCCGCAAGAGGAAACAAGAAGGCAATCAAACTAAAAATATCAAAGTTAGCCGCCCCAAAGCCAAGGATGATTTCTGCTCCAATATGGATGTTTCCGTTTCCTTCAAAAAGGGGAAGGACGAAAAGTAAAAAGGGAAGAAAGCCAAGGCCAATAGTTACATAACGAATTGTGTTGTTTGTTCTTTTCATAAAAAATTCCTCGCACTAACGAGGAAAGCAAAGACATAATCTTTATTCCTACGCTAGCATTATCTAGATCAGGTTTGGTCTACTTCCGATTTGAAGTACTCTCAGCCCACTCGATGAGCTCCCAAATAATAATTATAGTCTTTTTAGTTACGCCAATCAATTGGTTGGCTTCCGTTACTATGTAAAAAATTGTTCGTTTTCGAGAAATGACGATTGCCAAACCAACCACCGCGATTGGCGCTTAGCGGTGATGGATGCACGCACGTTAAAACGAGGTGACGAGGATTGTTAATCTTTTTGGCGTATTTTTTTGCAAAGCCGCCCCACAGCAAATAGACAATCGGCTGTGGAAGGGCGTTAATATAATTCAAAACATCATAAATAAACTGTTCATATTCATTTAAGCGATGAGATAGGGCTTCACTATGACGAACGGTTAAGTAGGCGTTAAGAAGGAGTACTCCTTGTTTGGCTAAATACGTTAAATCGCCGTCGTTGCGCATTTTAACACCTAAGTCACTTTCTATTTCTTTATAGATGTTAATAAGACTGGGGGGAATTCTTTTTGTTGAGGGTACCGAGAAAGAAAGGCCCATCGCTTGATTGGGTTCGTGATAAGGGTCTTGACCGATTATGACAACCTTAACTTTTTCTGGTGGTGTTAGATTAAAAGCATTAAAAATGAGTTCTCGCGGAGGATAAACATTATGTTTAGCGTATTCTTCATCAAGAAATAGTTTCAGCTTCTTAGCATAATCTTTCGCACTAATTTCTTTAAAAAAATTATCCCAGCCACTCATCTTTTTCATTCCTAACATTTTATTATATTAGCATATTGATACAATGTATAATTAACATAGGATTTGGCCATGCATGTATTATTCGTCTTCAATCACCCCGCTCCTTACAAAGTAAGGCTCTTTAACGAACTGAGCAAAGAAATAAAAGTAACAGCCCTCTTTGAACGTCTCAGAAATTTTGATCGCAACCCTCTTTTTTATAATGGCGATAATATCAAATTCAATACCGTGCAGATTAAGGGCATCAATTTTGGATACGAAAACCATTTATCGACCGGAATAGTAAAACATCTTAAGACTCATGACTATGATGTTATTGTCATGAATGGCTGGCACACTTTAAGCGAAATACTCGCACTGAATTACTTAAAAAAACACCGCAAATCTTATGTTTTCTATATAAATGGTGGCATTATTCGTTCGAAAGAACCTCGGTTTATGAAGAGACTCAAGACACATTATATCAGCGGTGCTGATTTATATTTTTCACCAGATGAGAATTCAAATCAGTACCTAACCTATTATGGCGCTCAACAAGACAAAATTGTAAATTACCCCTATTCGACCATTTATGAAAACGAGATTTTAAAGCAACCGCTGACATATAGTGAAAAAGTACTATTAAGAAATGAATTAGCTATTCGCGGCACAAAAGTGTTTGTCTCGTGTGGGCAATTCATAGCTCGCAAAAATAACGCTCGCCTGATTAAATACTGGTCTAATCAGCCAAGCGATCACACTTTGATTCTTATTGGTGGTGGCAAAGAAAAAAGAAAGTATCAAAAGCTTATTAAGAAACATGCTTTCAAAAACGTTATTCTTAAAGACTTTATGAACAAGCAATCTCTGTTTAAATATTTCCAAGCTGCCGATGCATACATTTTTCCAAGTAAAGAAGATATCTATGGTCATGTCGTTAATGAGGCTCTATCTCAGGGCTTGCCTGTTATTTCTAATATTAATGTTAATTCTGCCCTTTGCCTTATCAATAATGGCAAGAATGGTCATGTCGTTAATTTCGATAACGACAAAGAAATCTCTGAGGCTATTTCGCATGTCATCAAAGATGAGGCAATGCCTTATGAAGCTTTAAAAACAGCTCGTGAAAATACAATTGAAAAAATGGCAAAAAAGCATATAGCTATTTTTAAAAAGTGGGTTGCTAACAAATGAAGATTATTTATATCTCGGGAGCGATGAAGGATGCCGATTTTAATATTTATATTAAGAAGGCAAGATATAATCTTAATCCCAGCAATCAAAACTTCCATTATCGCTTTCTTAAATCCTTAGCGAGTCAAGCAGAAATTATTGCTATAACCTTGAGGCCTTTTTCGAAGGGATTATTTGAGGTCAGTCACCTTGAAAAAGAAAAATCAATTGATGGTCAAATAACCTTTAACTACCTGGCGGATAACGCTAACCGCTTTTATAGATTATTCCTTCGCCACCGCAACCTCGTCAAAGAAATCTCGACTATTATCAAAGAACAAAAAGATGACATTGTTCTTCTTGTTGATTCCTTGAAATACGCTTTGGCAAAAGCTGCGATTAAAGCCGCTAAGAAAAACAAGATTAAAGTTATTGCTATCGTAACTGATAATCCTAAACTCCTTTCAAATGAATCTTTGTTATACGCCAAGGCAATTGCAACTTTGAACAAAAAATACGATGGTTTTGTTACCTTGTCGCCCGGTCTTAATGAGTTGACGAACAAAAAGGCAAAACCTTCATACATATTTAGTGGTTTCGCCGAGGAGATAACTATTGATACACCTTTGGTCAAGGAACCATACTTCTTCTGTTGTGGAGCTCTCTATGAGCGCTATGGCATTTTAAAGATGATTGAAGCTTTTAAACAAGTTAAAACTGATCGCCAACTTTTGATTGCCGGACATGGGCCAATGATTGAAACAATAAAGCAATTAGAAAAAGATGATCCACGTATTCGTTATGTCGGATTATTGTCACGCGAGCAAGTTCTTAATTATGAGTCTCATTCTGAATTAAATATTAATCCTCGTTTGTTTAGTGAAGATATCGATAAATATTCAGTACCGAGCAAGGTACTAGAATACTTAAGTAGTGGCGTTCCCCTCCTATCGACCATTCACACTGCTTTGCATCAAGAATTTTGTGGCGAAGTTATTTGGATTAAAGATGGAACAAGCGATGAGCTTCGCAAAGCGATGGAACTATTTCTCGCTTTTCAAAATGGCGAGATGAAGAAAAAAGCCCTTCTCGCCAAGGAAAAGGTCTTATCCAAATATGGACTAGAAGTCCAAGGAAAACTCCTTTACGAATTTATAACATCCATTAGTTCTTTTTCGATTAACTGAGCAACATGGCGTAACGAAAAATTATTTTCGTAATAATTCTTATTTTTCCTACCCATTTCTTCTTTTTCTTGTGGGGTCATACCCATTATCTTTTCCATGGCTAAAGCAATGCCATCTGCGGATTGCTCACATAAAACCGCTCCACCACTTTTAATAAGAACATCTTTCCCATCGCCGGATAACGCGCCAATAATAGGGCGAGCAAATTTTAAATAGTGAACTAGTTTGTTGGGAATCGTTTTGCCAACTGTACCGCCTTCTTTTAAAGTGACAATAAGCGCATCAGCGTTTTTATACAACGCTTCTGCTTTTTCTAATGCTAATGGTCCATGATATGTAACGATGCTATGAAGATTATTATCTTCAATGAATCTGATTAGTTGCGAGGAAAGAGCGCCCATGCCCGCTAAATGGATTTCTACATCATTGTGATGAGCCAAAAGCTGACCGGCCTTTGCGATTTCATTAATCAGTTGGAGATGTCCGATGTTTCCCACATAGACGAAGTTATATTTTTTATGATATGAAAAGGGTTCAATCGCCTCTTTAGACGTTAATGAAGGCTGGGGTACATATGAAAAGGGGATATTATCAATTTTTAAAACATCGTGGAAGTAATCGACAAAAGAAGGCGAAGAAACTAAAATCTTGTCGCATCGTAAATATAGTTTCTTACTCCATTTATAAAGAAGTTTATAAACAAGTGAATCCTTTTTTACCGCGCCGGTTACGACGGTTGATTCAGGCCACAAATCAAGACAATGTAAGATATGTTTAATTTTGTGTTTTTTTGCATAAACAATGGCTGGGGCAATTGAGATGACTGGAGACAGGGAAGTAGAAAAAACGACGTCAAATTCCTGCCTAAGTCTTTTAACAAATGCTTTAGCATTGCGGTGGAAAGACAAATAATTACGATAAATTGAAATTCGGCTTTGCTTACGAGGATACAAATTAACGCGATGAACTTTAACGCCCTTAATTACTTCATAATAGACTTTTCGATATTCAGGAAGAATCTCGTTAAAACAATAATTAGGTTTGCCGGTTACTACCGTCACGTCATGCCCTAAAACGGCAAGTTCTGAAGCGATGTCAGAAATTGTGAATCGTTCTGGGTAATAAAATTGGCAGACAATAAGAATCTTCATATGCGTTTTTACTATCATATAGTATCGCATATTTTAATGATTCACTTTAGAAAATTCTAAAAAGGCAATGAATTTTAAATGATAAACTCATATAATTTATATGATTATGCATGAAACAACTAGGACTAATGTCATCGTTAATCTAACTCGCACGATAGTTTTGACGATTCTTTCGTTTATTACTTTTCCGTTTGTGTGTCGCGTTCTTGGTGATGAGACAATTGGCTTATATACGTGGGCTAACACGTTTGTTTATTACTTCTTAATTTTAGCTCGCATCTCTATTCCTAATTTTGCAGTTAGAGAATGCGTGCGCGTTCGCGATGATAAAAAGGCTCTAAGTAAAAAAGCCCAAGAATTTTTTATCCTACAGTCGATTACGACCATCCTTTCCTTTGGTTTGATGCTCGCTTTTGTGTTCTCGGTACCCGAATTATTATCCAATCGCGAAATTATTTTTATATTGAGCATCAACTTTTTAACTGGCGTCTTTTCCTTTGAGTGGATATATATTGCTTTAGAAAAGCACTTCTATATGGCCATGCGCTCCATCGTTATATTAACAATCAGTGCGATTTCCATTTTTATCTTTGTCAAATACCCCGAGGATATTTATCTATATGCATTTTTCACTGTTGGAGTGACGTTTTTGACCGTCATTAGTAATCTTTTGTACCTTCCAAAGTTTATTTCATTTAAAAAGGAAGGGGCATATGATTTCAAATCATACATCAAACCTTTGCTTGTTCTCTTTACGATTTCAATCGTCCTTTCCTTATACAATCAAAGTGATACTTTTATTCTCGGATTCCTCAATGCGGATAAAGCTGAGGTTGGTAGCTATTCTGTTGGTCTAAAAGGTGTTGACGTAATTATTGCTGTAACGACTTCATTAAGTATCGTTTTCATGCCGCGAGCCACGTATTATTATCAGCTCGAAGACAAATCCTTCTTTAAGAAGTTAACCAAATATTCTATCAATATTACGCTTTTTATTGCTGTTCCCGCCATTGCATCCATGACGATGTTAAGTGAACCAATTACACGTCTCATTTCTGGCAACTATTTACAAACTGGCGGTAACTTTCAAGAGTCATGGACAATATTAGTTATTCTCGCTTCATTAATGGTCACTTACTCAATCGGCGACATTATCTACACACAAGTGTTAATTCCTATGAAAAAGGAAAAGATTTATTTATACACTATATTGATTGGCGCCATATTAGATATCGTTTTATCAGTAATATTAGGTTTGTTCGTCTTTAAAGATCATCCAGCGATTGGCGTTGCTATCGCCACCGCGTTTACCGATGCAGTAATTATCACCTTCTTGCTTTATAAAACATGGCAATGGACAGGTCACGCCCTCTTCAATCTTAATACGGTAAAAATCTTTTCTTTAGGCGTTATTGTAGCGCTCGTTTGTTTCTTTGTTGGTCCCATTCTATTTGATGTGTTCATGGTTCAATTTAGTGGAAATTACACAAGTGCTTATTTGGCTGAACTAATTAGTGCAGTTGCAATCTCGGGCATTATCTATCTCGTCGGTCTCCTTGTCTTAAAAGAAGATTTGGTTACCTCTTTCATTCGCAAGAAAATTTAATATAAAGATAAACTAAAAAACCGCGTTTTGCGCGGTTTTAGTGTTATTTTGTGGTAATTATTCAGGAATATAAGTAACGTTAGCTTCAACTGTTAAACCTGATGAGCCGAGCCACAAAGCATTCCAATTAGCAGTATTGTCGTCTTTGGTCATTACCGTGATTTGAAGTGAACTATCACAGCCATTAAATACATTAGCGCTCATCGCGGTTACTGATGAAGGAATTGTAACTGTTAATAAAGAGGTACAATTTTCAAAAGCGCGATCCTTAATGGCTTGAATTGTAGTAGGAATGGCAATTGATGCTAAGGACACGCAATCTTTAAATAAGTTCGTGTCAATGACAATAAAGTTAGTGTTGGTAGGAAGGGTTACTGACTCAAGTGAAATACATCCTTCAAAAACTGAACTGTTAATTGCGCGCACAGTATCCGGTACAACAAATTCTTCTAATTGAATGCAACCCATAAATGCTTCACGGTATATCGTCAACATAAGGATGTCTTCCGATGTATCGATAATTACTTCGCGTAACTCGATTGCGTTTTTCGCTAATGCGGGAGCGATAAAGCGAATTGAGCTGGTTAAATCTAATACTTCAATTGCTGTGTTAGAAAAGACAAGTGAATCAATATTCGTTTCGCCTAATTGCAATAAGGTGCTGGGCAAAGAAACTCGATTTAATGGACTAATCACAACATCGTCTTTATCAACAAGAATGATTTCCTTAAAACTTGTGGCGTTATAAAAAGCTTTGACGGTAATTTTTTGTAAGCCTTGAGAGACTTCGGCCTCATCCCATTGATTGGTTTCTTCATTGTAGACATATTCAGTTCGAGTTGTTCCGGTCGCATTTTCATAAACATAGACGGATACAAGATTATGACAATTTTCAAAAGTACTATCTTTGATAGTGCGCACACTGAATGGAATCGTAAATTCGCTAATAGCTGTTCCGCGGAAAGCGGCAATGCCGATGTCATATATACGACTATTTTCACTATATTCATCTTCATCAAAGACAATTTCGCTTAAGCTTTCACATCCATCAAAGACATAGTTATTAATGACACTTACTCCAGATGGAATTGTCATTTTAGTCATTGAACGGGAGTTTTGGAAGGCGCCTGTGCCAATCGTTTTTAAATCAGTTCCCAAAACCACTTCACCAGCAAAATTTGTTTCCTTAAATGCATAATCGCCAATCGATTCAATTTGATTCGACCACTCCATTTCGGTTAAAGAGGTGGCACCGTAAAAGGCTTCATTGCCAATGTATTTAACGTTATCGCCTAAGTGAACTTCATTTAAATTAACACAGTTATAAAGTAATTTATCAGAAATAGATTCTAAATGATCAGGGAATTCGGCATAAGTAATACCTGGCTGATCTGCAAAAACGCCTGCGCCAATTTGCTCGAAATTTCCGAGATTAAAGTAATTAGCGTGATCGTTAATCGCTGGAGAATCTTCGCTTTTTACAACAGCGGTATCTTCTTCAAAAATACCTTTATAGGTATAAAGAATGGAACCAATAATTACAGCATCATCAGGATAATTAGCGATGTAGGCTGTGTTGTTAAAGGCATTTGTGCCAATGTAATCTAAATCCTTAGGAGTATTAAATTTTGCAAGATTAACACAATTACTAAAAGCGTTCTCACCAATAGAAGATATCGTGTCAGGAAAGATAACTTCTTCGAGCCGGCCAAGGCCAGCAAAGGCTGATGGTCCAATTGCCGTCACAGGATAACCCATCAACTTTCGTGGAATACGAAACCGAGCAGGGTAATCGCTATCAGCATAAACGCGATCAATCGTAACCGTAATCTGACTTTCATCTTCTAAATCCGAACGATAAGAAAAAGTAATATACGGCATTGTCACATAATCAAGCAAAACAAAATATATTAGCGATGAATAAGCACCACCTAAAAGCACTAATATGCCAAGTGAAATAGAAATAGCAGTAATAATTCTGCGAAGTTTTGACTTTTTCTTGACTTCAGTTGGTACAACAACAAATTCTGGTCCGTCCATTACTTATTTCCTCCTTGCCTAATTAATTCTTTATAACTAGCGAGTTCCGAGCTGTTGGCCCTTACAAAATGTCCAGGTTCAACTTCGTAAAGTTGGGGCTCGTCATCATGTGTGTATTGGTGCATCTGTGGATTATAGACAACTACTTTTTTAACTTTCTCAACACGTGGGTCGGGAATTGGTACCGCTGACAGAAGTGATTTGGTATATGGATGAAGGGGAATTTTAAACAATCTCTCAGCTGAAGCAAGTTCAACAATTTTCCCGTTATAAATAACGCCAATTCGATCGGAAATATACTTAACGACTGATAGATCGTGTGCGATAAACATAACTGTCAAATCGGATTCTTTTTGGAATTCCTTGATCAAGTTCAAAACTTGCGCTCTAATCGAAACATCAAGGGCTGAAATCGGTTCGTCAGCGACAATAAACTCTGGCTTAATAATCATCGAGCGGGCAATGCCAATTCTTTGCCTTTGACCACCGCTAAATTCATGAGGATAGCGCTTAAGATGTTCTGGGCGAAGACCGACACGACGCATCATTTCCTCGACCTTTTCTAAGCGATCGCTTTCATCATCATACAAACGAAAGGCTCTGAGTCCTTCTGAAACAATGTAGTCGACATTCGCACGATCGTTTAATGAAGCACTAGGATCTTGAAAAATCATCTGAATCTTTTGCTTCACTTCGCGAGAAAGTGATTTTGAGATTTTGCCAGATATGCGGACACCGTTATAAAGGATTTCACCCTTACTAACATTAGTAACACGAATAAGCGATCTACCAACTGTTGTTTTACCAGAACCCGACTCACCGACAAGTCCAAAAATCTCTCCACGTATAATGTCGAGATTCAAATCTTCAACGATTACTCTTTCAACATTCCCACGTTTATATCCAATGCGAACATTCTTAAAAGAAACGATTGGATCGTAACCATTTTCTGGTGTTGGCTTTTTACTTAACAAACCAACTTTCTCATGAGAATGATGGGTTTTTGCGTCTTTTTTCTTGAAATTAAATAGTTTTTTCATGACTACTCACCCACTTCCCTTTTGAGTTCGATGGCTGCTTGTTTCATGCGTTCACGTAAATTTTGAATAATTTTAGGCTTTTCAACTTTAGGCGCCCTAGGATCAAGGAGCCACGTTTTAGCATAATGTGTTTCCGAAATTTTAAACATCGGCGGATCCTGAACATGGTCAATCCGCATAGCGTAATCATTGCGAATGGCAAAAGCATCTCCGATAATTTCGTTAACAAATGAAGGTGGGTTACCTTTGATATAAGTCAGTGGCTCATTCTTTGTTCCTAATTGAGGTAGTGAAGAAAGAAGGGCCCACGTATATGGATGTTGTGGCGTGTAGAAAATATCTTCTGCCGTTCCATATTCAACGATTTGACCACCATACATAACGGCGATACGATCGGCGACATTAGCAACGACACCTAAGTCGTGAGTAATGAAAATGGTCGTCCATTTATATTCTTTTTGTAGTTCTTTGATTAGCTCAAGAATTTGCGATTGAACAGTAACGTCGAGAGCGGTTGTCGGTTCATCACATATAAGGATTTCTGGGCGGCACGCTAAAGCGATAGCGATAACAACACGTTGCCTCATACCACCTGAATATTGGAAAGGATAGTCGTCCATCCTCCCTTTTGGATCAGGAATCCGTACCTTTTCAAGTAGTTTAATCGCCTCTTCTTTGGCTTCGTGCATGTTCATGCCGTGATGAAGCATTAAAACTTCGGCGATTTGATATCCAATCGTTAGAAGAGGATTAAGCGAGGTCATCGGATCTTGGAAAATGGTTGCAATACGCTTACCGCGAATGCCCTTCCACTGTTCATGTTTTGTTTTTTTAGCCAAGTCTTCACCATGGAAAATAATTGAACCGCTGGAAATATAGCCATTAGCATCAAGCATGCCGGTAAAGGTTTTTGTAAAGACTGATTTTCCCGAACCAGATTCGCCGACAATTGCTAATGTTTCACCTTGATAAACATCCATCGTGACATTGCGAATAACGTTGACCTTTTTACCATGAGAAACAAAGCCGACGGATAAGTCGCGAACTTCGAGTACTTTTTCTTTTTCTAATGTTTGCATAATTATCCTTTCTACCTGTGATTCTTTGGGTCAGTGGCATCAGCAAGCGCTAAGCCAATATAAAAGAAGGTTATCGTTAAGGGCACAAGAACAACCATCGGAGCGATTAATAAGTATGGATAAACCATCCATTCATCGCGCGTTGCGTCTGTAAGCACTTGCCCAAGGGTTATGTCACCAGCGGCCGCGCTAAAGGAAAGTCCGAAGAAGGCAAGGCCGACTTCACTACTGACCGCAGCAGGAATCGCCGTTGAGACGACGGTAACGATAACGGAAATCAAATATGGTAAGAGGTTGTGCGTAATCATCGCTTTTGGCGAGGAACCTAATGTAATTGAAGCGATGTTATAATCGCGGTTGCGAATAATAATAATTTGGTTACGAATAAAACCAGCTAAACCAATCCAACCAAACATCGTCAATAAGAAGACGATCGTCCAGAAGTTGGGTTCTAAGAAAGCCATCAGCAAGAAGTATAAAAGAAGAGATGGAACGTTATTAACAAAGTTACGGATTTCAATCATGACGGGATCAAGACGACGGAAGTAGCCCCATAGCGAACCGACGAGGATGCCTAGAAAGGTGTCAATCAAAGCAACAACCGTTCCAAGAATGAGTGATAAACGCGCGCCGACCCAAACAACCGTCCATAGGTCCAGACCCTTGTAATAACTCATTTTATTACCGCCAGTTCCAAACCAGTGATCAACACTCCAACTTTGATTAGCCGGAAAAATATCTGCCAAACCATCAGCGTTACTAATAACGCGGTATGATTTTATCATCGGACCGAAAATGGTAAAGAAAATGATTAAGAAAATGACAACAACACTCAGAATCGCTAAAGGTTTTTTAAGGAGCTGTTTAAGTGTTTCGCGCCAATAAGAATAAGGTGCTGACGTAAGCTTTTCAATATTTTCCTCGCTCGCACCAATGACCGTAAAGAGGTCTTCAACATTGTGATATATTGTTGAGTCAATATTTTTAACTGTATTATTGTTTGACATGTTTTATCCCTCCTTTACTCTTTCGAAAAACTAATGCGTGGGTCAACGATGGCTGTGACTATGTCACCAGCAAGATAAGCAATAATCGAAATCAAAGCGGAAATAACGATGATACCTTGTAAAACAAAGTAGTCATTTGATGCTTCTGATGTAACAAGCAAACCACCGATACCATCGATACCATAGATTTTTTCAATATAGAACGTTCCCAGCAAAGCACCAAGAATAGCAGCGGGAATTGATCTAACTAACGGAACAATCGCATTGCGCAATATGTGTGTATACATGATGCGATTTTCGCTCAAACCTTTCGCTCGAGCAAATTTGACATAGTCAGAGTTAAACTCATCAAGCATAAAACGGCGGACCCAGAGTGCAATACCAGCCATTCCAGTAAAGCCCATCGTGAGAGCAGGTGCTAAAAAGGTTAGTGGATTATCGGCCTGATATATAGTTGGTAAGCCAATACCCGCAAAAAGGGCCATCCAAATATAATAGTAAGCAACGCCAGGAATCGCATCGATAGTTATGATATAGGTTTTACCTATTTTATCAAATACACCATCTTTATTTTTGGCCATCATAATACCCATTGGATATCCAAGAAGTAACTCGACGATGACAGCGATGATGCCAATTCTAAACGAAATAACCATCTTTTCGGAGATAAGATCAAGAACGAATTTGCCATTATTGCCACCGCCTAAAAAGAAGACGGTACCAAGATCAAGAATAAAGTTACGGCAATTCTGATTAGAAACAGTATAAATTGTTTCTGATCCAACTATTGTTCCAATATCTGTCATTTGGCATACAGTTTTTGGAAACGGCAAAATCTTGTAATAATACGTAAATAAATCAACAAACCAGTTCTCAGTAATACCGAGACGTTCCTTTAATGCAATACATTGCATTTCTCTTAGGCTTTCGCCAAGTTTATCCCATGTTCCAATTGCTTGCTTACATATCATGAAGCCTTCGCTCTTAACACGAATTAAGAAAAAGGTCGCCGTAACCGCCAAGAGAATGGAGATTAAGGCGCTGCCAATTCGGCCAATCGAGTATGTAAGAAGGGGATGGGCAAAGATTTGTTGAATCCGTATGTTATTTTTAAAAATAAGGCGACGACTGACGAGTTGAACAAACACCACAAAAAGGAGAGCGAGTGCGATCAGCGTGTAACCTATTAAATATATTCCCATTTGTAATATGATGTCCTTTCACTCATGATAAACCGACAACAAATCAGGACCAACTTTCATCGATCCTGATTTGCGTAGGTCAATTAGTTATTCTTCGTCTGAACCTTCGTAGTTATAAATACCGGTGTCAGCGAGCGCAGCAGCCTTATTGGTTGCTTGCAAATCACGAGCGACTTGACGTTCTTGTCCAGTCGGTGGTTCGACGAGAACCCACATACCAGTTAAGCGGTAATCAGCTAATCCATAAGAGGCAGTCGGGTTTTCATAACCGATTGCACGCGAGACGGAAACAGCCCAACCTTGGCTATTCATGGAATGTGGTTTAATAATGTGAACATCATTAATAAGTTTGTACTCTGCTTCAGCAAAAGCCGCATAACGAAGGGCATTGCTGTTGGTGATTTCTTTGGCATCATCAACTAAGCCATCAAACTCTTCGAGTAATCCGCCGGGTTGAGAGACAAGATCTCCACTTTCGTTTACGTAATAGTTGTCACGGGCAGCTTTTGTGCCAGTAAACAGCGACATATCACCATTAGTAACATAAGTGTGTAAGTAAGTTAATGGGTCAGCATAGTCACCAATCCAACCCCAAGTATTAAGGGTGTAATAGGCAGCATAAGCATTGTTCGAAGCAGCTGTCGAACTGGTCGTTTTCAAGTTGTTAACTATTTTAACGATTTCTTCTCCAGAAGCCAGTCCATCATTTACTCTACTATTGAATCCATTGATCCAAAGGTTTTCGTAGAGGTTGTAGCTTGAACCGCCATAGCCAGCAAGACCAGCATTCTCGATAATAATCGGGGTTCTAATCTGTGCGGTAGGATTAGCGGCATTATACTTTGCAATGGCGTTTTCAGCTTCAGCGCGCATATCTAGAACTTCGGCATCGCTGTAATTAGCACCTTCGATGGTTTGTGGACCAACGAGAGCTTTAGCGGCAGCGCCATCAGCAAGTCCTTTTTGCTCAGCGTATTCTTCGTAATAATAATCAAGATAGTCTTTTTCGTTTTCATCAAAAACATATCCCGGAGGGGTTAATGTATTCAATTGATATTGATGAATATCTTCAGCAGTCGCTTCGTTTTGTTGATTGTAATCTTCAAAGTCGATGCCATCTAAAATCAAACGGCGAACTTCTTTAATTTTCAAGGCTCTGTTCGTGTTGAGAATTTCATCTTCGGCATAAGGCGAATCCGAAGCACCAAAAATAGTATTGGGTTGGAGATTTAGGTCTGTTTCTCTTTCAACGTTAAGAACAAAGTGCCAAGTGTAATCAATAAGATTTAATTCACGGCTGTTGACTAATGAGCTATATGGATTTTGAACGGTACCCGAATTGTCTGGTCCGGTGATATATTGTTCCCAACCAACGGCATCTTCTTTAGCGACAGTAAAACCATCGATAATGCCTTCTTCAAAATCTTCGCGCATATCGGCGTAAGAAATAGTGTCAGGGGCAATGGTGTAGTTGACGGTTTTAATGTGCACGTCAGAAACATTGTAGTAATTTTCATTACGTGTGTATTGAATCTTGGTATCACCCCACTCTGTACAGATAAAAGGTCCGTTATAGAGCATTTTTTCTTTGCTAGTTCC
>Ga0265294_10003328_pt1 | contig 20617 bp, 23 predicted proteins | sample MunlanPumphouse3_FD_192504 | JGI IMG/M metagenome (GOLD analysis project Ga0265294, IMG submission 192504) | Groundwater microbial communities from a municipal landfill in Southern Ontario, Canada - Pumphouse #3 | ecosystem: Environmental > Aquatic > Deep subsurface > Groundwater | place...
TTCCAGTTCACTAATGCTCAAAGGCAGCAGATGCGATACAAATACCCGACCGGCCAAACTCTGAGATATTTTTTCAGACAACAAAAAGTTTTCAGAACCTGTCAATATAAACTCACCGGGCCTATTTCGCTCATCACTTATTGTTTGAATATACGAAAACAGAGAAGGCAATCGCTGAACTTCATCTATAATTATTCCCTTCTTAAACTGTGATAAGAACAAACACGGGTCATCCTTGGCCGCCTCGTACATATCAGGATTTTCCAGATTAACATAGTTGTATTCCGGAAAACACATCCTAGCCAAGGTGGTTTTACCGGATTGCCGAGGCCCCGTTATAGAAATAACCGGCATTTTCTCTGCCATTTTCACCAATACATTTCCAATTTCTCTATGAATCATGCACAAAGATACTAAAAAATCTTAATTCCTTGCAAATATGGAATCCAATTCCATATTTGCAAGCATTGTTGAAGTGCCCAGATCAGATCTGGCACCAGTAACACACTAGAAAATATGGGTGCAACTCTTGCTGTAGCTCTTGCCCTAACTCCTCACCCAGAATCACTTTACAAAGCTTTTCTGCAACGTATCCTCAATTTGTTTGCTGTGATCTTTATTGACATCCGCCATTTTTGCGTATGTTGTCCATTGAGCAACCACTCCGGTTATGTGTTCAATTATATCTGTAACGTTCCGTATATCCGTTTTTTTACCTACGGTAATCAAATCATCTTGCGTAAAATTATCACGCTTACCATTCAAAGACAGTTGGTGTTGATTTGTCCATTTACCGGACGGCGAATAGGAATAACATAGATCGTAGGCAGGTGCCAACGACCATTCTCCCTCCCGATTCATGATAAATGAGTGGTTTTTGGTATGATCATCGTGGTTGAAGGCAATCACATTAAACACCATGCGCCGGTACATCTGTTCCATATCTGAATAAGAAAGGTGCAATTGGCGCATTATCCGGAAGAGTTGTTCGTAGGAGTACCTGTCATCTCTGTCGTAATGAGCCATAGCACAAAATGTCTGGGTATGGAATTTATCACCATTGTCACTTCTATCAAAGCGTTTGGTCATAAAATGCGCTTTATCATTTTCATGCAAAATTTGGCATTCAGTCATCTGAATGCCGCAATCAACAGCCATTTTGTGGTACGCATACTCAATCCTGCCAATACCGGTTGGGTTATCCTTTATCATACCACCCTCCATTCCATCAAATTTCAATATCCAGTAAGTAAATCCTTCCGGTGCCTTAACCTGACCGGATCTTACTTCCTTCGTTTTTTTATTAAATGCAATGATTGCCTTTGGTTTTGCTCCTCCCGCGGACGTACCTACTTTTAAAACATCAATGATTTCTTTTTCATTTCTCTCCAAATTAGCATGAAATACTCTTCTTTTATTTAATACTTCATCAGCCAATGCAACTAACGCTGGTATTTCTAACCTGGAAGATTCATTCAACACGTTGTCGGCAATCGTGGGTTCATACTCCAGAGCTCCCATTCCTCTTTTTCCAATATAACATAATCGGTCCAAGGGTGTTATGCTTACAGACATCCCATGACTTGCAAACCATGCGTCAATTACACTATTACCATAATCATCAGGCAACGAATCGGCAATTAACCCGGGTAACCCCTTAAATGTTTTTGAGCTAAGCGTTGGGAACGAGAAAATACGTTCACCACGAACCAGATCTGCATATGGCATAGTCAAAGGAGCTAAATCTATTTTATCCCTGACAAATGATTCCAAAAATTCAATAACGGCATATTCTTTTTTTGAATCCCATACTATTACAGCTACCTCTTTCTCCCAAAGAGAAATTTTTACCGGTATATTCATTGCCCTGTCTTTTTATGCCGAATTCGTTTGGGCTGTTTACCCGCCAACTTCATTAGTTCAACCGGGCTGATTTCCAGCTCGGGTAGCAACAATTCCAGATTATCTAACAAGCGTAACCCCCTCATTGCAGCTATAAGCATGCTCAGGGATACTGAATTACCTTTCTCTATTTGAGCAACAGTAAAAACACTTATACCCGCTTTCTCAGCAAGTTGTTGCTGCGTAAGTTTCTTTCTTAGTCGGTAGTTTTTAATTCTTCTGCCGATTTCCTGAATGACTTCTGTATTACTTAAACTGTTCCAATCCATATATTATTTTATAATGAAATCATTGCAAAGATTGGAATATTAATTTAATATAACAATAGTATATACATAGTTTATATCCATAAACTGCATATTACAGATGTATTTACTGTTGTTAAATAAGTGTTTTTAAAGGAGCGCACTCTCAGATCAGATCTGACCCGCCGCCTCTCTATAAGGAACAACCGTAATACCACTACTGCGCATTTGCTTACTATCTCCCGCATAGATTATCCATCCTCTCTCCTCACCCGAAATTTTTAACCACTCAGTAAGTCAACCTCTCTCCCAAGGCTGTCACGCCCAAGGCCGAGGCCAGTCCTGCTCTGGATCAAATCTGACGCACCACCCGGTACACCAAACCCGCTCATAGCCCAATCTTTTTCTGTTTGCTATGAATAATTTGCAGGTATTTTTCTTTATACTCCTCACTTAAAAAGCTTCTCTCCACCCTGTCTTGCACTTGATTTATTTCTTCGGAAAAGTCTTCATATATATTATCTCGCACTTTTTCTGAAATTCCTAAATTGTGTGCAAACTGATCAAAATCTATACGTTGTATGTTTCTCTTACGTCCGTTTAAAGTTAAAGCTAAATCTTCTTTGTCCTTCGGATAGATGAGATTCACATTGATAAGATCGTAAGCCGGGGATAGCAGAATGCCTTTATCTGTATGCATTAACGAGAAATTTTTCAAATGCATATCATTATTCCCGGTTAAAAAAGAGAATAAAACCAATCTGAAATACTTGTTTACATCTAAGCCGGTATTGGTAGCGTATTGTTTGATGATTTTGCCGGCACGCTCGTAGGAACTTTTATATTTTTGCTCAGTCAACATTCCTGATAATTGACCTAAATCCTCTACATGTACCTTCTTACCATCTACACGGTCAAAGCGTTTTGTAATATAAACCAATTCTCCAGTTGTCGTTTGAATCAGAGCATGTTCAGCCGTTTCAATCTTGAATACCTTTGCCAGGTGCATAGTTAAATCTTCTACTTCCGGCATATAGGCATAATCATCAGATTGCGGTTTCAGGATGTATTCTCCCCACAAGCCTACCAGCGTTAACCTCCTATGCTCCTTGTTACCCTCAATAGTTAAAGAGATCTTAGATTGAACGCCTGTCAAAGCCAGTCGTTTGTTTACGGTATTTTCTGCTAAATTCCTTATTATTTCCCGATTGATTTCCAGAATGGGAGCATGCGTTGTTCCAAAGAAATTCTTGGAACAACCGGAATGATAGGTGCCAACCTTTACCGGTTGATAGCAAAACAAACAATTATTCATAATTGTCCGCCTCTACCGGACGTACAGATACAGCTCCGATGGTATCTCTACATAAATTGATTAATAACTCAAAACGATCGTGCGGGTTGAGCTTCCAGTATTTTTGTCCAATATCTAACAACCAGCCTTCGGGAATCAAGCCGTCAAAAAACGGAAAGAGCACCTTGCTGTAGTATTCTTCTTCTGAAAGGGGCAATGTTAAACTGATAGGCTTCGCATTAGGCATGGCTAAATACTTCTTAGTGTATTGGAATGTGTAGCCGTTATCACCTTCTATTAAAACACCTGCAAACAGGTCTTGAAAAAATATGTTCGCCTGTCGGTTCATTCCACCCTGTCTTTATCAATTACACCTACTTCCTTTCCGAATAATGCCAGCACGTCATTGACTTTATCCAGCCGTAACGTTTTCTTTCCTTGCTCCAAATCACGAATAAAACGCAGTCCTACACCAGCATGTTTAGCCAAATCAACTTGCGTTAAATTCAATTCCTTGCGCTTTTGCTTTACAAAATCTATGATAGAATTCATGTCTATACCTTTCAGGGTATAAATATACGAAAATATTTAAAACAACACCCTAACGGGTATAAATTATGCGAAAATTACTGAATTATACCCTTTGGGGTATAAAGTTTCTTGCCGAGGCCGCCGAAAACCCGGCGGCAGGTTTTCAAGTGAAGTGCGTAACACGACCACCTCGGACCGCCGCGAAATTTTTATTGTGCATCACAGGCGGAAAAATGGCGCACTTTGTAGCTGCTATCTCAGAGATAGTGCACCATTAAATTATTGCAAAAACGCCTTACCTCACATAAATTGGGTTAAGACATTCGAAAGAATACCGGATAAAGCACTTAACCCAAAAGTTTTCAACTTTTTGAACAGCTCATCCCTTCGTTTTTCTAGGTTACCTTCAGTCTTATAAATCGCTTGTAGATCTTCACAAGCCTCCTTACCTATTTCACTCCTTATTATCTCTAATACAACATCAAGTGAAACTATATTGTGTTGTTCCTGGTGTTGTGATTGATAATTAGTATTCTTCACATTAATTGTAGGAGTGTCTTTATCAGGTTTAAGTTGCGGTAGACCAATAGTTTTAATTTCTTGAATCAAACTTTTTACTTCGACAGTAAAAGCTTCTTTTAAATACTGATAATTTGGATATGGGTTATAACCTATTTTTCTAACATTTTGAAAGAAAGAATTGGAGTCTAGCATTTCTTTCATTCGTGTTATTCGTAGATGAGTCTCCCCAAATCTCGAAAGAGCAGAAATAACAATTGTGATTTTACTACTTAGTTGTATGGTATTAACCTTCTCAATATCTGTTAAAACAGAATCTAATAATTTCAAAATATCATCTTTATTATCCATTGTACCCTCCTTTATCCCTGCTGGAAATACTGTTTCAGCTCGTCACACAAGAACACAAAATCCATTTCGCTAATATTATATTCTGGATTTTTATCATTAAAACCTCCTTTTCTTATAGCGTGTCGAATAGCCGCTTGCAAATAAGGTCTTAGACGGGTATAGATATCCTGATCCTTCTTTTTGAAATAACGTTGTGATTTTTCATAACCTATTAAATATTCAGTTTCCAAAAGATTAGTAACGTCTCTACATTTATTAAACTGTCTGTTTGTATCGGTATAATGTAAGATAAACCAAAACTCTAAGCAAGGATTGTTGATAACCACACGCACATTTTCAAAATCTCTATATAACCAGCCTCTATACTCAAGAAATTCTGCTAAAGTAGTTTTAGCCCTATTTGGAGCATCCCTGGTTTCTTTTAAAATCACATCCAAATCCACAATCCAAAACACTCTATCAAACTCATTCTCAGCCTGTCTGCAAACTAATTTATATTGTCCTTCAAGAGTTTTCTTTTGTGGAATTTTTGGTTCAATATTAATTCTAAGATTTCTATGCTGTTCTTCCCATTGCTTAAACATCTGTAAATACCAAATCTCTGTCTGACCATCTACTACAAAAGCAAGAGTCGGAATTGTTTTCCTTATTTCTTTTGGTTCTCGCACAAATATTGAACTATTGATTTAAGTCTATATACGCATCCCCTATCCTTGGGGTTGCTCCAAATTTTCCACTCTTATAGGCATTCCGCACATTTGTTGTATCACGAACTACAGAACTATCAAAATCTGCAAGTGAATACAACTGTGTTGCACAATTTTGATCTTTATCTGTGAACCAGATAACATCGTTTCTAAAAAAATCCTTTTTGTCCAGCAATTCTCTGTTATGAGTAGTTGCAATAACTTGAGAATCCTTAGCATTTAACAAAAAGGAAAGCAAAAAATGCTCATAAAGGTCCGGATGTAATGATGATTCCAGCTCATCTATTGGCAATACCATAGATCTATGAAAGAGTAATGATAAGAGACCCGAAAGGCCATAATATCTTTGTGTGCCATCAGATTCTACATCAAAAGGTAAGGAATATTTATTTTGATTCACAGTATGTTCCATTACCAATTCAAGAGATTTAATCTTAGTGTTTTTTTCAGGTAAATCTTCACTCTTTACATTGGGATGATCTTTCTTTATATATTCTATTATATGTTCTGGTACCGTAATGTCTTCTTCTGTAATAACAATATCAGAAATATGAATGTCAGCTTTTGTTAACTGCTCAATCATATCTGCTTTCTTAATTTTTCCAACATTGATATTTCTGGTAACGAATTGCGCTAAAATTGTTTTGGAAGCGACCATAGGTGCAAGCGATCTTTTAAACCACTCAATAACTGGCTGCAGCTCTTTAAACTTTATATTCGTTTTTAAAAAACCACCTAAAACAGTATTATTCCATAAGGTGTTCGTTTCAAGTGCTTCTTTAACAGACTTCGCAATCTTAATTTTACTACCAAAAGTTATAGAAGTATATTGTTCTTCCAGGTTTGTTGTTCGTCTATACAAATTCGCTCTTTTTGGCTCATAAAAGAATAATTCTTCCCTAAGAATTGCTGTCTTTATAAATTCTACCTCATAAAAATACTTGATACCCTCTTGTAAAAACTCAATGCTCAACAATGAAGCTTTGCCCGGTGTATCAATATCAAACAAAAATGGTTCAAAGTATAAGCGATCTGTCTTTGTCTTTTTTGGTTTAAGTACCAGTAGACGTAAAAAATCCAAAGCCTCTAATATCATTGTTTTTCCAGATGCATTTGGACCATAAATTAAAGCCAATTTCAATAACCGCATCCCGGACTTATTTATAACATAAGCCTCTTCAAGGCGTGTGTCTATTGTAGCTTCAAAAGAAAGAGTTTGCTTGTCTTTTATCGACCCAAAATTTTGTACTGAAAAACTAATTATCATGTTTACACCTCTATATTTGCAGTCTGTTTACAAATATAAGCACATTTATTTGATTAAATCAAATAAATATTAACTCGTCTTGAATTATTATACATTTAGTTAAACTCCTTTTTCAGGATACATCCAAACATACTCTGGTGCATCAAATGAAGAATATGCTATCCAGTGTTTAGATATAAATATAGTTTCTTCAGGAGTAAGTTGTTCTTTATCCAGCAGTGGTTCTACTCTTATATCATCTATAACTGTAATGTTTGATGCTTTTATTGCATGTTCTTGCCTAAATTTTGATATAAAATATCCTATTGCACTATTTGATTTGTCTTTCTCCTTATACAGAACTGTAAAATTTTGAACCTTTGGCAGAAGATTATCAGATAATATTTTGTATGAATTATCCGGTAAACGATCTTTAACATAAATGTCGTTACTACCAATTTTACTTGTACAAAGCTTGTAGTCACCTTTTATTGGCGTAATTTCAAAAAAATCTACTCTCACACCGCTTAAACCTTTTATTATTTCTTCTCGTTCTGATTGTTTCATCAGCGATCCGAAATAAACAGCTTTTAATGCAGCCTTGTTATATTTCTTTATGCCGAACGTATCAAAAATCAAACGTGTCTCATTCTCATATTTCCAACTTGGAGATTTTATGCCCAATAGAGCATTAAATATGTCCTTATCCTTAAAGGATGAAAATAATTTTCTATCAATTTCTTTATAAACAACATTAACATTATTTACTGTCCTTGGAACTAAATAATCAGATTGTATTATATCTATGTCATATTCAATACAAAACCCTTTATGAGAATTTGCGTAATGAGCCCACATTAATTCGTTATCTGGATATGCCGTAGATAAATTATTAGTTGGTAATGACATTGAATAAATACCAACCTCATTTCTAATCCTATTCAATAAATCACTGACCTCTTCCAGTCCTGTTTTATTTTTAGAATAATTCTGAAGTGTCTCAATTATTGTATCCTCAAAAGGATCATTAAGTTGATCTAGGTTAGGTACATATATTTCATTATTCAGTAAAGAAAATGTGTCTTGTTTAATATTACCTCTGTATTTAAATGCCCTCTTCATTGGATTTCAGATTATGAACTAAAGAACTTGATTGTGGAGTAAAGCCTAATTGAGTTTATTCCTTTAACTATATAACTTATTTTTGCAGATAATCACTAAGTTGTCTAAACTGATTGTTTATTTTGGGTATTTTTGAAAAAATATTGTCAATTTTATCAATATAAGACCCTTTCTCCTCAACCTTCGTCATTTCAATAATTGTTTTAATAGAACACACAACAAGAGTAATCATCTCAATATAAACCCCTCTTTGAAATTTGTAAGAATAATCACGACCTACAATCGAATAATGTTCGCCCTGAGATAAATTTCTATAATATTTATATAGATGTTGCTTTTCTTTGATTTTTGGTATTTTACTATTTTTGAAATAATTATAAATTTTTTCATAGGTAATATTCCCTGTGAAATGATTAGCATCAGATCTAAAATCTTTTGTGCTCTTAAACACCCATGGTTTACCTTTACTAGTAGTCAAATACTTCTTAATTCGATCAAAATCACGATCGTATAGTTTCTGTTTATTATATGTTTGATCTGGAAAAAGATCAAGAGCCAATTCATAATGATAATCTAAAGCATCTTTATAATATTTTCCATATATCAGATTATTAACTTCAACCTCTTCTTCTAGGATATTATCTTCTAACGACAACCAAAATAATGCTAACATTAGATCAGCCACAATACTTCTAAATAACAAACTAGTTGAAAGTGTAGGTTTTCCCATTTCAGAACTAAAGCATTGTTTTATACAAATGATTGCTTTAAGATTATCGTTGATTCGCCATAGAAAGTCATGGGGTATTATAAGTACAGTTGAAGATTTTTCTAGAGGCTCTATAACTGAACGAAGCTTGAGCACGAATGAATCAATTATAGCTGTTAAATCATTAATGAGCTCGATATAGACACGAAAGCTAACTTCGTCTAGGTTTTTATCAGATTCCATATTGTATAGATCATTTTAGACTTTTTTCCATTTCTCACATTTTGTTTTATTTCCAAACACATTCTCACTGTTGATTTTCCCCATACATTCTATTCTTAGCATTGTCTGATTATCACTCAAAAACCTCCCAATCTGTTTGTTAACTGTTTGAAAGGGTTCTATTGAGTTGGCAGTAGCTAATAAATCAACATAATCTAATTCAAACCTTTTTGAAAATTTTTTAATGAAATCGTGTGAATCAAACGTATCTGACATATCATTAATAATTTCTCTAATAGCTACCAATTGTTCTCTCATAAAATTATTTACGCTCATAATAATAAAATTTAAGTATGTTACTATTATATCTACACTATGCAGTATTTTTATTTACCTGTTGAAGAAAACGATATTAATAAAACTTTGGATTAGATTATCACACTAATATTAGCATACATTATTGAAAAAAGAACCTGTTAGCAGTTGAACCTAAAAGAACTTAGAGCACTTATGAAAATCTAATTTTTTGAGTATTATAAGTTTTCGATCACTGATATTCATTTTTTTATACTCTTAATTGTCTGTTAACATATCCAGGTGGTTTTGCTTTAAAAATCCCATCTTTTTCAGATAATGAAATTTGAGCTTCATGTAATGATTTTACTGGTAAATCTACAATTTGAGTAGTAAATAATTTTCCTCCTTCATGTTTGTAAATATATCTTTTGTATTCTTCTTTATAAAGAGAAAACACGATACTGCCTCCGTAAAATCCAGTATTACATATCACTACATTACAGTATACAAGTCGTGCGATAGCTTCTGCTAAAAAATAATATGACTTCACATCTTTGTTGTAAGCAATAACAATCATATGATGAATATTGCCACGATAAATAAGAAATCTTTCTATATCAAAAAAGTCAGAACAAATAGCAACTCCTATTCTACCATATTCACCAGCTTCTAAAATATACATAGCTGGCCAAGGCCTCCCTGTCTTATTTTTTGCTCTAAAATACTCTTTCTCATCATCCGAGAAAAACGTTTTACCAAAATAAAATTTGTTAACTCCTCCAAAAGGAAGTAATCGTGGCCATAATTCTGGAATTAAAACTACAGCTTTATTTTCTACAATGTTATTTCGTTCATTAAAATCTAGTCCAGCAATAATAACAGCTCCTATTTTTCTTGCAATTCTTTGAAGTTCTCCTTCACGTGACAACGGGATAGTCAGTTCAGGTAGAATAATAATATGAGGCCTATTATCCTCAGATTCTGATTTTATATAATTAAATCCTTTTTTTATTTGACTCCATATTCTTAACTCTTCTATATACGACATTGAAATAGAGGTGTCTTTATTTGTGGACCATGCCAATTCTTGGTCGAGTGATGTTTGAATAAGACCTATCCTCAAATATTCTGCTTTCTTATTATTTCTCATCTTTACTCAATATAATTGGAATCTTCAAAAGGATTATTTTGATTTGAAAGCTGGATCAAACTTATTGGAATAAGTTGTCTTGGCACGTTGTTTTCCATAGACAACTGATATCTCTCAACTATTCTTTGAGCCTTATCTATATAGTCTACTAAAGTAGAAATATCTGGAATCAATGGTGCATCCATAAAAGTATCCTTTCTATTATAATCATTTTCCTTATAGAATTTTTCAAATTTCTCACTGTTAGTAAATGTCTCTCTATTTTTAGAAGAAAAACAGCTTTGTAGAATAAGTAAAGTACAAGAAGAAATAGATATATCCTGAATTTTCTTATAAATTAAGTTTCCCCATATCATGCTTTTATCTTTACTATTCCATATCCACGGAAAATTCGTGTTATGCGTAAGTAATTGTAGTAAAATGATTCCCAAAGCATGTACTTTTGCTTGTTCTCCATTGCTTTGTTTAGATAATAATCCTATTGTTGTATACCTATTATCACAAATTTGAGATTTTTTTTCTACAATACTAATTTTTGGAATGGATCTCATTTTCTCTTTCCATTCATGCCATGTAGGAATTTTATCTTCATTATCAAATACTGTTTTTTTGATAATAAAATTAGCTGGATGATATTGCATGTCTTTCTTTTTACTCTTTTGCTTAAAAAAATCATCTACAGTATCATTAGACAGCTCTGCTATTTGTTTAACAAACTCTAACGCTGTCCATTCCGAAAAATGAGGGTTAAAATAAACATTAAAAGCACAAATTTCTTCTTTAGGTAGATTATTTAATCTCTTACCCTGCCATTGAATATAATCCCAAAGGCTGTTATCTTGCTGATTAAGGTTATTATATAAGTTTTGATGTTTTGTTTTTACAGTTTCTTTTATCACTTCACTTACATTTCCCCATTTAGTTTTGAAAACCTCAAGGAACCACCCTTCCTCAAAATCTGCACTTAAAATAAACTTAAAAAACTCATCATCATGTTTCGGAAGATGTTCATAATTTGGAAATGGAATAATTAACGGTTTATAAGTAGAATTTTCGTAATTAATGTAACATTGCAACTCTCTCCAGAAATCAAGAGGTTTGCTAGTAGATACTTCATGAGTCTTCCATAATAACCAATATAGCCACGCATTTATATCGGTTATATGAGTCTTCTCAATCCAGTTTTCGGCATTACTTCCCCAATCTATTAGTTCATATTCTTTTATAAGATTTTCATCATTTTTAATCTTAAAGCTCGTGCCTTTTAAAATGAAAATAATAGAGCCTAGTACAAACTTGTAAAAATTATATGTCTTAACATAGTATGATTTTATTTCTTTTTTTGCTTCTGTCCTTTTATTATCAAGTATATTATTAAGGAACTCTTCATTAAAAACATTGTCGATAAAGTGCTTTGCAAATTCTTTTTCTTTTTGCGACAGCAATTTTTCATTTACTATTTTAGATACAGTCTGCATCGCTCTATCGGCAAGCACGTTCATAAAAAGTGTTTGCAAAAATGTGGCTGACAATATATGAATAGTATTATTTTTAAGTTCTTCTATCTTATTATATGCTGTCATTACGTCACAACAGCCTACTTTCATACAATAATCAATAACACGTGTCCAAATCCTTACTTTTTCAGGATTCTCTGAAATTGCTTTAATTAAAAGTTTATATATGTGATTTTTTTGTTTTTTTCTTTGATCTTCTATTTCTTTTCTAAGTTTTAATTCCTCTTTTTTTTCGGTTTTAATAGCTTCGATAGCATCTATTTGAGAATTGTTTTCCGGTTTCCATTTTGAAAGGTATTCTTCAACACTTTCAATACTATTACATTGAGTACTATCATATAGTAAATCATATATTTCATCTGCAATGAAATCTTTATCCAATCTTCTATCTTTTTTGTGGTAGGCTTTAATTATTTGATGAATTCTTTTTTGACATTCATATACATTGGTATAGTCAATTTTTGTATTAGGAACTATACGAGATAATATTGATACAGCAAAAGAAACACGAGTGTCTTTTCGTAATTCGTGATCTGGAAAATCAGTAAGTAACAGATGCTCTAAGTCAGAAATTAACTGTTTTTCTTCATTTTGAGAAAGGAACTCAAAGTCACTATTACTAATTGCAGACACTTTAGCTAAAGTTTGTGTCATTAGAGGTGCTGGAAAAGCAGGATCTAGGGTACTTTCTTTTTTTGCTTTAATTTTTTCTTTTTCTGTCTCTTCTTCACCTATCTTTTCAAGCCATTTAGGATTTAAAATATTTGAAAGGGATTTAGGTTCAATTTTTTCAAAGTTAAATTCTACATTAATATTTGCTTCTCTGAGGTACGTTTCATACGTTTGAATCCATTGTTGTAATCTATCAAAGTCATAAGCTAGAATCACATGGTCATCTACAAATCGAAAATGAGCAACATCTCTTTTTTTATCAAGCTCTTGAGTTACTTTTGTATCAACACCTAAAAGTGCCACATTTGCTAAAAATCCTGCAACAAATAAACCTGTAGGTAATCCTTGGAAGTTTTGCGGATCTAAATCAATCCCATTTTCTTTTGATAAATCTTTTTTATCCCATTCTGATACATCAATCTTAAAGTTCAGAAGGTTATTTATGAGTTTTTTAAACTCCTCATCTTCAGCAGCACTTTCTGTATATTTAATAATATTATCACGAATTGTGCTTAATTTTATATTTGAATAGAATTTTGAAAAATCAATAGTTCCCCAGTAGAGTTTATCACTTGATCTATTGTCCCAATAGTCTTTGTTTAAATATAATGATTTAAAAGGTTTAGGCAGATTTGTATTACTATCGTATATATTAACTTCTGCTTCATCCAATTCAACATTGTTAAAAGAAGTATCATTGGATTTTTTTTGTTGACACATAATTTTAGCCGTAAGAGAAATATTCCGTCTGAATAATGGCCAACTTTGATTCCATTTTCTATATAAATACCCCTTTGAATGCCTATACCAACCAATATTCCATAAATTACTTTCGATATCTTTCCAAACTGGTACATATAATCTATGTCCGTAACTCCACCATGGCATTTTATAATCCAAAGATTCTCCAATCACATTCACTATAGCGGTCCATGTAACTTGATCTCTAACATGGATTTCAAATGTTTGCCTAACTCTAGGACTGCCATTCTCTTTATCAACACCTTTAGGAAATGGAAGAGGTTTTATTGGATATAAAACATACGTTCCTGATATAATGTCTTGTATTATTTTTTCTAGCTCTTCATATAGACATGCTTCAAATAATGATAGCTCTATTTGGTCATACCATATATCACCAACCCTAAAACTATTTTTAACTTTGTTCCAGGCCCAATATAGGTTCTCTGTTCTAATTATTTTTTCAATCAACTTTCCCATTAATCCATTCTTTCATATAGTATTCAGAAATATCTTTGTATTTATTTTCTAAATTGATTATTCTTATTGTTTTCCCAACTGAGTAAAATACCTGTCTTATTCTATCTGCAAATTTATTACCTGTTCTATTTGTATCATTATCAGGTATAACACATATTTCAAAATCTTTTAGTAATTGGACATACTCATTTTTGAATCCATGAGCACCAATAATTCCTATTGCCTTCTTTCCCATTAAACAGCAAGATATACAGTCTGTCACCCCCTCTGTTATAACTAAAGAATCGCTTTTAGCTAATGTTTGTAATATCGGTAGGTTAAAAATAAAAGTTTCTATTTTACTTAAATTTACATATTTATATTTACTCTCATACCTAGGATTCAATGTTCTTCCTTGTATGTATACAATGTTACTTTTGTTGTTATAAAATGGAATAAGCAGAGTGTTCGTCCACCAGGTAAATTTATATGTGATCTCTCCTGTATCATGAGATACATTTTCCATAGCTAAACCACACTTTACTAGTTTTTCAATACCCCATCTTGTTTTACATTTGTTAAAAACCGCAGTACAATCATCAATCCCTTTTAAGTTATATTGCAGTATTACATTGTCAGGATATTTACGATCCTCTATGAAATTTCTGACGCCTTCCGTGACAGAAAGATTCTCAAAAAACCACTGATATATTTCAGTATTTGGTTGAATATCACTTTCTTTTTTTACATTTTTTCTTCTTACTATATTTGACTGTTTTAAACTATGAGGAGCTATACCGAATGCATTTTCAAGCCATTTACAAGCATCAATAAAATCACATTCATTATATTTTTCAACTAATTTAATTACACCACCACCTTCTCCGCATCCAAAGCATTTCCAGATGTTTTTTTTAGGATCAACTGAGAAACTGGGTGTGTTTTCTTCATGAAGAAAACAAAGACATTTATTCTTTTGTAACTGTAAACCTAATCTTTTTGCTACATCTTTGATTGGAAGCACGTTTAACCTATTTATATCAAAACGATGATGTATCATAACAAATCTTTTCAGTAATCTTTTTCATTGGTACATTCTACCTAGGCCAACAAATGTTAAGATAATACCAGCTTTATCTTCATTTAATATACCGTTGGTAAAAAACACATCTCTTTCATCCAAAACCATGAATAGTTCCGGTTGCCGGGCAACCGGATTTGAAAGCCGAGGCATTCCCTTGTTCTGGATAGGGAATGATACATTAATGAACGTGATGCGCTCAGGATCCAATACTTCTTAGTACTTATTTTAATAATTGTAATTTCTATATTCCAGTACAAAAAATCTGTTTAAGTAGCATACAGGCCTTCCTTATTATAGCCTAATGGTATTATTTCCCTTATCGCAAACAGCTCTTCCTCAGCACTTCTTGCACAATATGTATCAACTAACCCCTGCCGTCCATATCCTTGAAGCCAAATACCTTCTTCACGTTCAAGCCATCCTGAACAGCAAGCGTCAAAAGCATCTTTTTTATTTTTATTTAACGGCAAAGTTGCAATAGAATCTTTACAAGTACTTTTAACACCCCACCAGATAGTTATTCTTATTTCTCCATGGTTGTAATATCTCCACGAGACTTTTGATTTCTTACCACACACAGTAGTATAAATTGCACCATCGCTTCCTTTTGTATTAGAATCATTGATATCTATACAATCACCTCTAATAAGTTCGTTTAATCCAGCGCAAAGAAGTTCGCGCAGTTTTTTGTATTTAATCATGCCTTATTGAATTTATTTGCGGTTATCTTGATTTAAGATACAGATCTCTATGATGTATCTCTAATTTTAATATCCGCGGTCTCTTCTACAATAGTTTCGGGTAAATATCTCTAACTACAGAGATTATTAACAGCTACCTTTTCCCCAAATATCTCTTCCTCAAGCTCTTGGTAAACTCTGGTGTCTTCTGTTATAAGTGGCGCCATAGTATCTCGAAGAAATTTAATTGTATTATTACCACACTGTGTTAATAATAAGATTTCTTTTAATCTTAGATATATTGCTCCGCTTGCAGATTTATGATCGTCTTTAGGCCTTCCATTTTTAATATTATCTTGTAATGCATCTTCTTTTGCCTTCAGACATTCTTCTATTAATTCTGTCTTATGTACACTTTTACACAATTTTGTGATAATTTCATCATCAAGAAGATAACACTCAATATGCCTTCTCTTTGACGTTCTAATTCCCTTAGTTAATAAATCAGAAATCTCTTGTATACTTCTGTCGTCTCTATCGATAAATTTTATTGTAGTAGATGATTTTAAAACACTTGAAATGATTCGTATCGAATTGTTTTCAATATCCTCAATTTCAGTCGAGGCACCGATAGAAATAAATGTTGTATCATGATATTTGTTCTCAAATATTTTATTGTAAACCTGTGCATCAAAATTTTTATTTTTTTTCCCTTTAAAATCCCCCTCACAAAAGACAATCATATTTGGTGCAATTAATTGTGAAAAGTCACCAAGTGCTAAATCAAAAAACCTGTCCCAAATTGTTTTATTAATGGTTGCAGGAGTTATCAACTCTGATAAGTCAAAGTCTCTGTTATCAAAATCAAGAAAAACAACCGAACCTGGAAATTCATTTTCCAAATCTTCTGCTTGCTTAAGCATTCCTATCGAATGAGTTGAAATCCACAGTTGAGAATTTGTAGGAATAAGATTATAAAGTTCTCTTAGAACTTTGGCCTGAAGCCTTGTGTGCATATGTGCTTCCGGCTCATCAATACAAAAAACAGCATCCGGATAATATGTGGACTTAACTATCAAATCTAAAATTAAATCAAAAACAGATTTCTCACCGGCTGATAAATTTTTATAATGAAAATCTTTGGAAGTACCCTTATCAAAATAGAAACTACCGTTTGATAACGGATCTCCTATTGAACTTAAAACCAAATCTTCAAAAATATTGGAAAGAGAATCTTTTATTTTCCCAATCAATTCTTCTCGTAAATCCTCAACAGTTTTTAAATTATTTGCCTGGTCAAATACACCTGATAATGTAACAGATAGTAAACGTTGATAATTTCCTGAAACAGTAATGTCATTATGCATTAACGTTTCGAATTTTAAATTTCCTGTTGGACTATCTTGTCTTTTAAGACTACTTATAGTAAAATCAGGCTCATTTCTATAAGCAGTCCTAAAGTAAAATTTCCCTTTTACTTCTTCCCGGTTATTTGTTGCGAAAGGTTGGTGGAATTCAATTTCCACTTTTTTTTGAAACCATAGATCTCCCGAATCTTCGGTATTTACTTTTTCGTAATAATCTCTAGCCCCTGTCCAGCTAAATCCTTTATATCTATACCAATGATTAAGAGCCTCAAACAAAGAAGTTTTCCCACAACCATTTGGGCCAACTAGTATTACTAATCTTGCGCTTTCAGGAATATCAGTAATAGTTAAGTCTGTAAACCTTTTAAAATTATTGATTTTTATTTTCTTAATTTTCATTGTTAAATTGTATTTATCATGACTCGCAACCTTTATTACTTAAATTCTATTAGTCTATACGGTTGAATAAATTTATCTCTTATATTGTTTAATCGAGCTTACATACCAATTACCATAGTAACGAATAAAATTAAGTAATTCTGAGGGAATAAAAGAAGCAATTACATAATCTCGTCCTTTGTTTCTGTCTTTAAATAGAATTGTATCAATCAGAAACTCATCATTTTCAGATTCAAAATGAATGTCAAAGTGTGCGATGCTATGACGTAAGGCAACAATTAACGCTCTTAGGTCTTTTATGTCTGGGTTGAATCTTGAATAATTAACTCCCATACTCTCTCGTAACTCTTTTGTTATTTTTTCCGCGGGCAGATATGCTATTGCAAGTTCTTTGGGGAATACAATCAAGCCCAGTAGGCAATTAATTAGAAGGGTATGATTATACTGTTTATCAAAGTCATACCTGTGTAAAATACTCTCATATTGAGATATTAGCTCCAAGGTTCTCTCGACAAAATCAGTATCTATATTTCGATAATTTCCCATTTTTTTTCTTATTATGTTGTCCTTTTTATGTATAGACTCTTACCCATGAGTAACTTAAGCACCCTTTCGAGCATTATCATCAGATATGTAGCCTTTCGGATGAAGAAATGATATATGCGCACTTACACATCAGATGTATCGCGCCAAGAAAATTTTCCAAATTTGGAATTCCTTAATATATAGATAAATACGATTTTTCGAATAAAGTTTGGCGCGATACATCTGATGTGTAAGTGCGCCAACTGACATATCCGGTATCCTTACAAGCGCTACAGCCGGTACCCATACAGCGCTATCATCACCATACAGCGCTATCATCACATCCCCTTGTTCCGGATGGAAAAAGATACATTAATGAGCGTGAGGCGCTCAGGATCCAATACTTATGTAAAAATGGAATGCTGTTCTTAGCAGAAGACTAAGGAGCAATAAAATTAGTGCGACGCACTAAGAACTCAACTATCTGTATTATAGTCAATTACTGAAAACATGCCCTAGGGGCACGTTTTCAGCAACAAGCAACTAATCAGCAACTTAACCTCCGAGTGCGACGCACTCAAATGGGAAAAACATTTCCGGCCATATGGTAACCTGGTCGGATATACGGTTGCACTAGCAGGCGCAAAATCGCTCCCCCTCACCCACTCACCCCTCACCCATCACCACTCACCCATCACCGCTCACCTGCTCACTCCCTCACCCTATCCCCATGCCCCTTGCCCAGCACCGTCGCAAAAATGTAGTAAAAATACCGCCTGAGGGTTAGCCCTGCCATCATTTGGGCATCGGTCTCGGCCAATAGAACGGGGGTGGACATGTCAATCTCGTTGATTTGGGCCAGTCCGGTGATGCCGGGCAGGTGGTTGTAGACGCCCCTTTTGTCGCGCTCGGCAAGCAACTCGGTCTGGTTAAACAGATTGGGTCTGGGGCCCACCAGGCTCATGTCGCCCTTGGCGACGTTGATAAGCTGAGGCAGCTCATCCAGTTTGGTTTTGCGCAGAAAGTGCCCAAACTTGGTAATGGCAGCATGATCAGCCAAATGCGAGGCTACCGACTTGGTGTCCTTGCGCATGGTGCGGAATTTAACCAGCCGGAACGGCTTTTTATTCTTCCCCACCCGTTCCTGAATAAAAAAAGGACTTCCTGTATCAAAAAGTCCTATGATATAAAGCATCAGTCCAATGGGCCAAATAATCAGCAACCCCGCAACTGAAAAAACGAAATCACACAAACGCCGCATGGTCTTAATTCTTAAACGATTCCAAAGTTTGCAACAATTCTTCTTCTGTATGGTAAGGCAAGGCCTCCAGGTTCAAAGCCTCCTTTAATTTCCGGTTCGAGACCACATAATTCTCGGTCAGTTTCTGCAACCGCAACGGATTCAGCGGCAAATGCAAAACACCTCCCACACGCGCAAACCACTTAATCAACCCGGCATGCATATGCCAAATTTTAGGCCTCTTACCCAAAGACTTACAAATCAACTCAATCAGCCGATTGGTAGAAACAGGCTCATCGTCCGCCACATGGTACACCCCGGACGGAATGGTGCCGGCAGCCAACTCGCCCACCAAAAAACATAAATTCCGAGCCGAGGTAAACGACCTCTTGTTATCGAAAGCCCCCAATGGCCACGGAATCCCCCTCCGCACCACCTGGTACAGCAGGTTCAGGTTCCCCTTGTTGCCCGGCCCGTGAATCATGCTCGGCCTCAAAACATACACCTTGACGGCCGCACCCTCCGCACCGCCCCCACCCTCCGCACCGGCCCCGGCCTTTTCCAGCGCCTCCCAGATGTACTCCTCTGCCTTCCTTTTAGACTCGCCATAAGGCCCTACAGGCCGAGGCACCGCCTCCTCAGTAAGCACCTCCCCCTCCACCCTGTCCGCCACCGCCTTCACGGTACTGAAGAAAATAAAAGACCGCTTCCCCGTACCCGGGATTGCCAGAAATTGGTCAAACACCCTCTTAGTCAACCCGTAATTGACCTTCATGTACGCCTCTTCATGCGACTCCCCACGCACATCATGCGCCAGCCCCGCCAAATGAATAACTGCCTCATACACACTCAAATCCACCTGCTCCAGCCCGTCCCAATGAAACGACTGCCGCACACCCTTAGGCGCCACCTGCCCCAAATCAAGCACATCCACCACATCCCCCCTCCCCACAAACCCCCGCACCAAATGACTCCCCACAAACCCCGATGCCCCGGTAATTAATATATTCATATACTTTTAATTTATGCTTGAAAGATATTAGAAAAAGAGCATTTGCTTACAAATATGGAATTCAATTCCATTTCTGTAAACATTAACACCCAACTTTATGATTTGTTATCATTTTATAAAATTTCATTTTCTCTTTTCTCTCTTATTTTTTTCAGATGTTCTTCCAAATACTTTAATCTTTCTTCTAATGTCATTTTGGAGAGTTTCTCTTCAAAGTCTATTTGAGACACAAGGTTTTCAATAGAATACAGAGCATCTTCAACGGGATTGAGCGCTTCTTCAATATGTTCATAAAATTCTTGTATCTGATCATATTTGTCTTCTAATTCATCCCGCTTTTCTTCTTGACCATCCGCACGGTCATTAAAGATATCCAACTTCATAATACTATCATCTAGTTTGTCCATTTCTTTCTCCAAAAGCTCTATCTCCTGCTCATATTCTTCCAATATACAGCTAACCTCTTTCTCCATTTTTCTTAAGAATTCCAAGTAACTTCGAAACTTTTCCTGATGTTGTTTTTTCATTAGAAGAATTATGTTGCAAAAACAGCTTTGCACATGCCAAAGCATCTGACAAAGCATCGTGATGATTAAGCTCTATACAGTATTCTTCGCAAAGCGAGG